>ULWU01048935.1_pt1 | contig 19760 bp, 16 predicted proteins | sample 1960661 | NCBI WGS metagenome assembly ULWU01 (sample SAMEA4835821, study PRJEB28245) | human gut metagenome | biome: gut microbiome; material: fecal sample | place: Denmark | collected 2008
CTGGGCGATTTTTCTGTCAGGGGAGTTTTTTTACAGCCCCTATTGCTTTTGTAACAGCTTAGCACATCAGCTCCTGCTATAAACATATTTCATTTTTTAGATCTAAAACAAAGAAAACTCTCTTTTTTCATTATATATTCCTCTTTCAATCAACTCCCTAATAACACTAATGCGTGGTCTGCATCCCCGTCTATCATATATGTACCTTCCAAAGCGCTCCGATTCCTCAAATATCATTTGAATATCAATATCATAAACCTCAAAATAGCAGTCTTCAGGTGATTCATTATAAAATTTCACGAAATTCAATCTATCCCATTTGATTTCCGGTGAAAAGCTAGAAAAATCCATTCGTCCTGTTGCATATTTTATTTCAATACGATTTTTTCCTTTTGGTGCGTTTGGGTCAAAACAGTCAAAACCGACACTCATATTATCAATTCTCCAATATCCCATTTTATACGCAACTAAAGCTTCTACAAACTCTGATGGCAAACTACTAGGTCTTCCGCCGATTTGCTTTATTTTTTCATTCAAGTTCATCCAATCAGAATATAATTTCTGTAATAAAAACATATCCTCTTCTTCATATTGTATTATGTTTATAGGTGTTTCTCTCTCCAAAATATCTAAATAATTCTCTTTTCTTATCATTATAATTCCTCCTGATTGAAAGATATAAATAATAAAATACATAATAATTCTAAGTATCTCTGAATAACATCTTGATACTTATTGAATGTTTCTTGTAAACAATTTATTTTTGTACATGTTATTACTAATACAAACTCTGTCGTATCGTCTACACTCAATGGTATAGCCAATATAGATTGATACTGTCTATCATCATCTAAATCTAAAAATGGTACATCGGCCTTTCTATTATCAATATCCCCACAATAGATTATTCTTTTTTCCTTAAAAGCAGTCCCAACCAAAGAACCCTTATCTAAACGCAATTTATCTATTGTTCCAGGTGAATGTTTAGTTGATACTAAAATTTTACACTGTCCTTTATCATCTTGTAAAAAGATACTTGTATTCATTTTTGCATTCTTTGAAAAAACATCATCCCGAAAAATATATTCTATCTCTGCGATTAGAGCTTGTAGTTCTATATTTTCATATTTCTTTCTATTTTTTAAAGAATAAAGTATTTTTCTATTAACTGAAGCTGTATTTATGTAATATTCGCACTTATTCTTTAGTAATTCTATTTCTTGCTCTAAGCTATCAATTTCTTGATTTATATCATCTCTTTCACGTTCCACATCATTTATTCTATTATTTAAAGAAGCTATTGATTCTAGTAGTTCATCTTTTTCTTTTTTCAGACTATCAATTCCTAAATTTTCAATCTGTTTATCGAAATACTCTTCTTGAACCCTTAGTTTTCTTCTTAGACCAATAATAATTACAATAAAAATAGATATAATTACTGCAAATATTATTCCAATAGTTAAAAATATTTTATTTTTTTGAAAAGCATACCATATTCCATTCGCAATCATTTGGATTGTGAAGACACCTATGCCGCTAAAAACATCTGTCTTTTTTATATCCATCATTTTCTCCTTACGTAATATTTACTAGAAATTTGCTAATGCAATAATATCATCTGAAAATGCCTCAACGCATCCTCAATCGCCTTTTCCTTCTCCTTTGGGCATTTTGACTGTCTTGCATCCTCCGATTTTGAAAGATTATAATTCTCCCTCTTCTCCAATCCATGCTTATCTTTTACCTGCGCAATATACAGATTAGATACCTTAAGTCCTGTCTCCTCCAACACATATTTCTTAATTTCCTCATACGTAGCCTTACTCTCAGCAGAAGTAATATCCATCTCATCCATATCAAGTTTCACATTCACATGATGCTTCGCTTCATGAAGTTTGGACAATAAGCATACCGTTTCCACATGTTTCGTAAACGGAAAAAGATCAAACGGTGTACACTCTTTCATCCGGTATCCATGCTTTGTCAGATACTTCAGATCCCGCACCAGCGTTTCCGGACCACAGGATACATACACGACTTTATCCGGAGCCAGTCGCACTACAGAGGAAAGAAACGCCTCATCGCTTCCCGTACGCGGCGGATCCATAATGACCACATCCGCATGTTCTCCTTTTTCTGCCATCTCTACCATAAATTGTCCGGCATCTTCATTATAAAAAGTAACATTGTGAATATGATTGCGCTTTGCATTGGAGATAGCATCCTTTATCGCATCACGGTTTAACTCCACTCCGATCACATGCTTTGCGCGGCTGCTGGCAATCAGCCCGATCGTGCCCGTACCGCAGTACGCATCGATCACAGTTTCTTTTCCCGTCAGTTTTGCACAGGAAATGGCTTTCCGGTAGAGTTTTTCCGTCTGCTGCGGATTTACCTGGTAAAATGAAGTCGGTGAAATACGAAATGTGCATCCGCACAGTTCATCCTCAATAAATCCTTTTCCAAAAACGATAATATTGCGCTCCCCGAGCACCATGCTGGTCTTACGGTCATTGACATTGATCACTACTGTACTGATCTCCGGGAACTTCTTCCGCAGTGCCTTGACAAAATTATTTTTGGAAGGAAGAATCGGAGATACCAGTACAAGCACCACCATAATCTGTCCGCTGTGATAGCCCTTTCGCACCAGCACATGACGCAGCAGCCCATATCCAGTATCCTCATCATATGCACGAATCCGGAAAGAACGCATCATATTTTTGATTTCACGGATAATGGCATCTGCCTGTGCATCCTCGATCTGGCACTCCTCCACATCCACGATATCATGCGAATGTTTCTCATATACCCCTGCCACAATATGTCCGCGTTTATTGCAGGAAAAAGCCGCCTGTACTTTATGCCGATAGTGGTATGGATCGTCCATCCCGATGATTGGATTGATCTTTCCAAACGGTTCCATGAGTTTGCGCATGTAACTCTGCTTTTTGGAAAGCTGCTGACTGTACAAAATTCCCTGATAGTCACACCCTCCGCATCTTTTTGCGTAAATGCAGTGTTCACCTGTTTTTTGTATCTGGCTTATGTTCGGTTTTCTATCCGTTTCTCTTCCCCTGTTCCTCTCTTTTTTCATCTTCTGTCCCGTTGTTTTTTTCTGTCCTATTTGCATATTTTCCAACTTCCTGTACTTGATTTTTAAAGTTCTTTCTCGTAGCACCACCAGTCCTCGTCAAATAAATCGCTCTCTCCCACTACGTCAAAATGCAGTTTTTCATAAGAACGGAGCGCTTTTTTATTTGTTTTACACACGAGAAAATGTACACTCCTTTTGCCCTGTTTTTTCAATTCTTCCATGCCATGCTGCAGAAGCCGCCGAGCAATTCCCTGATTCTGCATATCGGTGCGTACCCCGAGTCTGGAAAGCTCCGCAGACGGCTGCAGTGTTTTGGACCAGCAGGTGAGTGCTTCCACCTGCGGATCTTCATCCACTGTGATCGTGCCAATGATTTCTCCATCTTCATTTTCCATACAAAAAAGAGCATTTCTTTTCATATCATAATCAAATTCCTGTTCTCCCGGATACCCATTGCCCCATGCGCAGTATGGAGTACCGATCAGCGACTGATACAGCGCAAGAATTTCTTCCTTATCGTCCTGCTTAGCTTTTCGAAACTTCATTTTTCCTTTTCATCCTTCGCTTTCGATTTTCTTTCTCAACTATGCCATAATGCTCTCTAAAATGCAAGTATACTGCCCTTTTCATTTTTTTACCCAAAACACCCCGGCAGCCGTTTTTATAACGGATACCGGGGTGTCTGTTTTCTATAGCCGGGTGTACTTATACCTGAATACGATCTGCAATCTCATTTCCCATGGCGAACCGTTCTCCATTGGCACCGATGATCAGTCCATTAGATAATTTCTGAATCACCTGTACGCTGCCACCTTCTTCTACATGATGGCGGTGCAGGAATTCTACAACTTCCGGTAATCCGAATAACCACTGAATGGTATAATTTTCACCAACTTTTGCTTTTGATAATGCCTGCATAATGCTCCCTCCTTCTATAGCTCCTCCATTCGGTTACCACTATTATATGGAGTTTATACCCGGTTAGTCAATCGAGAGCTTTCTCCTTTTATTATAACCGAAATAAGTCATCACTGATCTGAAAACATGACATGTTATAAATTATGAACCGTTTTACACTTTTCCTTGCATCAACTCATAAGATATGTTATATTATGCGTAGAAAAAGGGAAAGCCAGAGAAGCGGTTTACCCGAATATATTAAGTAACTGTTTTATCAACAGCCGTCATTATTCGCAGTAATGGCGGCTATTTTCGTTTTCCCTTGAAAATCGTGTAGCACAATCCAACAAGGGCGCAAATGAACTAAGAGGATTTGCTTATTTTGAGATATTTTTCTATAAAAGTGTGTCAAAAGGTGTGTCAGTCTTTTATTTCATATCATAGAATTGTTCCGGAACCCCTATAAATAAGCATTCTTCGGATTATTTCTCATCCACCACCTGAAAAATAAAAAATTTAAGATAATAGCTCTCCGGCACATTCGCAGAATTTGCCCACAAAATCGGATGATCCGGCGCCTGCGTACGGAATTCCACCTGACGTAGCCGTTTGTGTGCCGCCTTTGCAGCTTCCTTCACCGTCTTTGCCAGCAGTTCCTGTGTCATAAAATGGGAACAGGAACAGGTTGCCAGGTATCCGCCGTCTTTTACCAGCTTTAACCCTTTCATATTGATCTCCCGATAACCTTTGATGGCATTCTTCGTGGCCTCACGGGATTTCGTAAATGCCGGCGGGTCGAGAATGACTACATCATACTTTTCTCCGGCTTCTGCCAGTTTCGGAAGCTCGTCCAGTACATTTGCACAGCGAAAATGTACCGTATCTTCCAGATGATTACGCACGGCATTGGCATTTGCCTGCTGCACCGCATATTCCGAAATATCAAGTCCCGTCACATCGGAAGCACCTGCGATTCCTGCATTCAGTGCAAACGTTCCCATATGTGTAAAACAGTCCAAAACTCTCTTTCCTTTACAGATCCGCTGCATTGCCAGCCGGTTATACTTCTGGTCAAGGAAAAAGCCCGTCTTCTGACCATTTACCACATCGACCAGATAGTGCACGCCATTTTCCGTAATCTCCACCTCTGTATCAAATGTTTCCCCAATAAATCCTTTCACCTTCGGAAGTCCTTCTTTCCTGCGCTCATTGGCGTCACTTCTCTCATAGACTCCACGGATAGAAATACCGTCCTCTTTCAGTACCCTTTTTAATAATGAAACGATTGTTTCCTTGAACTGCTCCATACCGAGTGCCAGACATTCCACCACAAGCACATCCTCATACTTGTCAACCACCAGTCCCGGCAAAAAATCCGCTTCCCCGAAAATCACACGACAGGAAGATGTATCCACCGTTGTCTTCCGGTATTCCCAGGCATTCTTTACACGCATACGAAGAAAATTCTCGTTAATCTCCTGATCCACATGACGGGTCAGCATGCGGATACGGATCTTCGAATTCTGATTGATAAATCCCTTTCCCATCGGATATCCGTCAAAATCATGTACCGTCACCACATCTCCATTGGTAAATGTCCCCACAATCGTATCAATCTCATTATCAAAAATCCATGCGCCACCCGCCTTGATCGTGCGGCCTTCTCCTTTTTTTAAAGTAACAATTGTATGATTCTCCATCTTCTTTTCCTTCCTGTAAATATTTTCTTCATAGAGATACCACGTGCGATGTCGAACATTTGAGGACATATACACAATATCTTCTTTTCGCTGTCCCAGCTTCGTTTTCGTTTGGGACATATACACAATATTTCTTCTTTTATGTCCCGGCTTCGTTTTCGTTTGGGACATATGCACAATATTTCTTCTTTTATGTCCCACTTTTATTTTCGTTCGGGACATATACATAATATCTGCACTTCTATATCCCATTTTTAACGCTTTCCGGGACATATCAGTGGAAACTTTTTCTATATATCCCACTCTGACTCTTCTTCGGGACTTTTCAACTTAAAAATCTTCCATATATCCCTGCCCTGTCTATCTTAGAATTTTTTCTCTCAAATATCTTCTATATGCCCTCTCCCTGTCTACCTCAGGACTTTTTCCCTTAAAGTGTACCACAGAATAATTACGTTTTCCAGCACTCCCCATTGTTTTTGAAATCCATAAATGTTATAATGTTGTTAATAAATTAACGAAGTTGTTGTATTTCTGTTCACAACTTCACGCTAAGACATACAAGGAGGTCTTATACGAATGGATTTTTCAGAAGAATACAGACAGAAGCTCGTTTCAGCAGACGAAGCCGTAAAAGTAATCAAATCCGGTGACTGGGTAGACTATGGCTGGTGTACCAACACCGTAGATACACTGGACAAAGCACTTGCCAAGCGTACCGATGAACTGAAGGATATCAACCTGCGTGGCGGAATCCTCTTAAAACCGCTTGCCGTATTTGAGCGCGAAGACGCCGGCGAGCATTTTACATGGAATTCTTGGCATATGTCCGGAATCGAACGTCATATGATCGCACGTGGCTGTGCATTCTACAGCCCGATCCGTTATTCCGAGCTCCCTCGTTATTACCGTGAGCTGGATTGTCCGGATGATGTGGCAATGTTCCAGGTTGCTCCAATGGACAAGCATGGATACTTCAACTTCGGGCCAAGTGCTTCCCATCTTGGTGCAATGTGTGAGACAGCCAGACATATCATCGTAGAAGTCAACGAAAATATGCCGCGCTGCCTTGGCGGAACAGAAAACGGTATACATATTTCCAAAGTCAATGCAATCGTAGAAGGCTCCAATCCTCCAATCGGAGAACTCGGTGCCGGCGGTCCTGCTACCGAAGTAGACCAGAAAGTTGCACAGCTGATCGTAGACCAGATTCCAAACGGTGCCTGCTTGCAGCTCGGTATCGGTGGTATGCCAAACGCAGTCGGTTCCCTGATCGCACAGTCCGACTTAAAGGATCTTGGTGTTCACACAGAAATGTATGTAGATGCATTCGTAGACATTGCCAAAGCCGGAAAGATTACCGGTGCCTGCAAAAACATTGACCGCTACCGTCAGGTATATGGTTTCGGTGCCGGAACCAAGAAGATGTATGATTATCTGGATGAAAATCCAGAACTGATGAGCGCACCTGTCAGTTACACCAACGATATCCGCTCCATCGCAGCACTGGACAACTTCATCTCCATCAACAACTGTGTAGATATCGACCTGTTCGGACAGATCAGTGCCGAGTCTTCCGGAACCAAACACATCAGTGGTGCCGGCGGACAGCTTGACTTCGTTCTCGGTGCTTATATGTCCAAAGGTGGAAAGAGCTTTATCTGCTGTTCTTCCACATTCACGGATAAGAAAGGTGTTATGCATTCCCGCATCCGCCCGACCCTGGCAGAAGGTTCTATTGTCACAGACACCCGTGCAAATACCCACTATGTCGTTACCGAATATGGCATGGTCAATGTAAAGGGATTATCTACCTGGCAGAAGGCAGAGGCTCTGATTTCCATTGCACATCCGGACTTCCGTGATGATCTGATCAAAGAGGCAGACCAGATGCACATCTGGAGACGTTCCAACCGATAAGAACACCGTTTGTTCACAATTTATTCATATTGCAAAAAAACCTCGTTTTTAACGGGGTTTTTTTATAAATTTTACCTCTTGTCTTTACTATCCTTTTTTAGTAATCTATAGTTCGAGTAAAGGAGAGGTAAAGATGAAGAAATTTTTTAGTATTATCAAAGAAAAACTATTCACCAGAGTTGAAAAACAACATTCCGAAGCTTACCTGCGTCGGATCTCATTTCTGAATAAATATTCCCTGCTGTTCCACATGTTGATATCCTGTGGGATCGTATTTATGGTGGAGGTTCTTTCCCGAAGGAGTTTTCTCTCGGCATGTTCCTTCGTTGGGATGCATACCGGTGCATTTTTTTATAATGCCTTTATTGTATTTGCATCTTTAAGCTTTGTTTATCTGTTCCGCAGACGTGCATTCTGGCGGATCATTATCAGCGGTTTCTGGGTGCTCCTTGGAATCATTAACGGATGCATCCTTTCAAACCGTGTAACACCGTTTGGCTTTACAGACCTTAAATGTATCAATGATCTGTTTGCCATGAACAATACCAACTATTTCACGGCAGAAGAGGCCACTATCGTAGTCATCGGGCTCGGTCTGTTCCTTCTGTTTTGTGTTGCGCTCTTCATTAAAGGACCGCGCTATCAGGGCAAGACCCATAAAATTGTTGTAGTAGGTGCCATTGTATCGGTACTGTTTGTCGGTCTTCCTGTTACAACCTCTGCTGCACAGAATGCCAATGTTGTTGCAAGTTACTTCTCCAACATTGCACAGGGATATGAAAACTACGGTTTTATCTATGGATTCTCTTCGAGTGTGGTAGACCGTGGAATGAGCAAGCCGGATGACTACTCCGAGCAGAAAATTGCTTCGATTGAAAAAAATGTAAATGACACAAAAAAAGAAACAACTGTCACCAAAAAGAATGCACCAAATATTATCTGTATTCTTCTTGAATCATTCTGTGATCCGGATGAGATCAAGTTTCTGAATTATAATCAGGATCCGATTCCTACCTTTCACAATCTCGAGAAGAACTACACGAGTGGTTACCTGACAGTTCCGGTTGTTGGCGCAGGAACCGCAAACACTGAGTTTGAAGTTCTCTCCGGTATGAGTATGCAGTACTTCGGAACCGGCGAGTATCCGTATAAAACAATCCTGAAAAAGACAGACTGCGAGAGCACTGCTGCTGATCTGGCTTCCATCGGATATGGAACCCATGCCGTACATAACAATGGCGGTAACTTTTACAGCCGTGTCAATGCCTTTTCCATGATGGGATTTGATACTTTCACCAGCAAGGAACTGATGAACATTCAGAGTTATACGCCAAACGGAAGCTGGGCTACCGATGATATTCTTGTTCCTGAAACAATCAAAACCTTAGATTCCACTCCGAATCAGCCGGACTTTACCTACACCATTACCGTAGGTACACATGGTGATTATCCAAAGACTCCGGTTATCGCAAATCCGGTATATACCGTCAGCGGTGTGGATGATGAAGAAAAGAAAAACCAGTGGACTTATTACGTCAACCAGTTAAATGAAGTAGATACATTCCTGAATGATCTGATTACAGAGCTCTCCAAGAGAGATGAAGATACCATCGTGGTAGCGTTCGGTGATCATCTTCCAACTATGGGTCTGGAAGACTCCGATATGAAATCCGGTGATATCTACAAGACAAAATATGTCACATGGAATAACATGGGATTAAAGAAGCAGGATGCAGATCTGTATGCATACCAGCTGATGGCAAGCATTACGGATTCCACAGGTATTCATGAGGGAACCATCTTAAATTACCATCAGACCCAGATGAACAACACAGACCACACTGCATATCTGGACGGACTGGATAATCTGCAGTATGACATTCTTTACGGAAACCGTTACTGCTATGATGGCAAAGACAAATACCCTGCAACCGACATTGTAATGGGAATTGATGATGTAACGGTATCTGAGACGTCGGATTCCATCGGCGGATCGGAAGTGTTTGTCTATGGAAACAACTTCACCAAGTGGAGTAAGGTATTTGTAAATGACGAGAAAGTCAATACAACCTTCAGCAATTCCGGTTGTCTGATTATTCCAAAAGACAGTGTCAAAGACGGCGATACCATTAAGGTGTGCCAGATGGGTTCCAACAGTACGATTTTCCGTGAATCCAACATGTACACATACAAAGATCCTGCTGTGGAAGAAACCGTTACGGGAACAGAGCCGGACAGCAATACCGAATCTACAGTTTCAGAAAGCCAGAAATAAGCAAAAAAGACCTGCCAGTGAAAAAATCACTGACAGGTTTTTTCTTGTCTTAAATTGTCTTTAACGCATCCACAGCGGCATCCAGATACGGATTTTCCATCTCATAGAATGCACCGGCATCCGCAGCTTTCGCATATGCCGGATCCAATGGCAGTTTGCCAAGAACTCTGGTTCCTTCTTTTGCGGCAACTTCGTCAATGTTGCTTTCTCCAAACAGTGCGATCTTCTTTCCACAATCCGGGCATTTCAGATAACTGAAATTTTCCACCAGTCCAAGCACCGGTATATGCATCATATTTGCCATATGGAAAGCTTTCTTTACGATCATCTGTACCAGTTCCTGTGGAGATGTAACAATAACGATACCATCCACCGGAAGGGACTGGAACACGGTAAGCGGTACATCACCGGTTCCCGGTGGCATGTCCACAAACAGATAGTCCACATCGCCCCAGACAGCCTCATTCCAGAACTGTTTCACAGCCCCTGCAATCACAGGTCCTCTCCAGACAACCGGTGCCTCTTCATCTTCCATCAGAAGATTGATGGAAACGATTTTGATTCCTTCTTTTGTCTCATACGGATACATTCCTTTTTCGTCACCGACCAGCTGACCGTGTGCTCCAAACATCTTTGGAATGGACGGTCCGGTAATATCGGCATCCAGAATTCCCACTTTATATCCTGCTTTCGCCATCTGTACCGCCAGGGAAGAAGTAACAAATGATTTACCGACACCTCCCTTTCCGCTGACCACTCCAATCACATGTTTGATATTGGAATATGCATTCATCGCTTCGAGCATACTCTGCGGATTCTGAGAATTATGGGAACATCCCTCACAGCTTTCTTTGGAACAGGATGATGCTCCGCTGCAACTTGAATTTTCTGGCATAATGATAGCCTCCTTGTTAATTATTTAATGATTTATTTATATAGACTGCCCAGTCTTTGGAATGGGTAGTATATGAAATAAGCTTTTCCGATAATTTTATCTTTGCTGACATAGGTATGATCCCAATATCTGGCATCATAGGAATCATTCCGGTTGTCTCCAAGCACCAGATAACTGTCTTTGGGAACCTCAAACTCAAACGGTCCGGTTGCCTCTGTCCATGTCTCTTTCAGGTAATCCTCCTTCAAAGGAGTCTCAGAGTCATTGATATAAATTTTTGCATCCTCAATGGTAACCTTTTCTCCGGGCAGACCAATCACACGCTTGACGTATTTTTGCGTTTCGTCATCCGGGAACCGGAAAATCACGATATCTCCTCTCTTCGGTTCTGTAAACTGATACGCCAGCCGCAGCCCGAACAGGTCATCGCCCGGTTCAATGGTATGCTCCATCGATCCGGTCGGGACTGTTGCATTGATGATCACGTAATTCTTCAAAACCATCGCCAGCGCGAAGGCTGCCAGCAGAGTGACTACCCAGCTGAGCACTTCCCGCAGAGGCGAAGAAGCTTTCTCCTTTCCCTCGCCCTTTGGATCATTGTCCATCTTTATTTCTTCTGTCAATATTTCTTTTTTTTCTTCCATAATCACTCTACTCTCTTGGTGCAAACCACCAGTCAATAAAATCTTCCCTGCGGAAAACCAGTCCCACAAGTCCCAGATCCACACGTTCTTTCTGTGTCAGGGTCTGCGCAATAAATTCATTCACAGATACATCAAAATCGCCTTCCAGGCACCAGATACAGCTCACTGTCGGCACATTCTCCTGATTTTTCCAGTCATCTACGAACGAACCGCCGAAATCAACAATCTTATTCCAACGATGCTGCGTATTGATAACCCGCTGCTTGATATTCTCATAGATGACCTCCATCATCCGGTGAACTTTCGGGTGATACATCACAGGCTCAAGAATCCTTAAGAGTCGGTGCTTTGGATTGACACGCAGTTCCAGCGTTCCGTTTGCCGTATTCGTCACCATACAGAAAATCTCGTTATCCGGAAACGTTTCCGGCCGCAGATGATACTGATAACGATATGGTACCACACTTTTTATCATATGGAAATCTGCATCCATTTCTTCATATATAACCCCCGGACATTCACTGCTTATCACATAGTGCATGCTACCCTGATAAGGCGCCAGAAGCTGGCAGAACAGATCCCGGTTCTTTTCGAATACAATCAGCTGGTATTCTGCCAGAAAACGCCGGAAATCCATAATATGGTTCTGCCTATAATATGTAAACAGCCCCTTGCTGATAAATGCAATCCTTATGCTTTTTCCGGTATAACCCTGAATAATTGTTGCAACCGGAAGTTCAATCTCTCTCCCTTTTAAATAAACTTCCACTGTGACAGCTTTGCCAAGCAGCTGCATCTCTTCTTCATACTCTGTCAGAACCGGCTGCTGTCCGCTGGCAATATACTGGTTCAGTCCCAGCGGATTGGATGCAAAATGTTCTACAATCCGTCTGCCGATCAGCCTGCGCAGCTCCGTCAGATTTTCATCATGCGCCACATCATCCCTTGCCAGCCGCAATGTCAGGAATTTTTTCCGTAAATGCAGATGATACGTCATATGCCTGAGCCACTCCGGTTTTAACCCCAGATCTTTCTTTTCATCGGTCACAAGAAACCCCTGCTGATACAGGCAGGATGTCCCGATCAGTCCCTGATGTTTGGAATTATAAATCCAGATACACCCCTCCATCAGTTCATCCATAATACGAATCGATATGATTCCAAGAATATCCGCGAACGGATTGTCCATGATATGATTCTGTTCCCGCAGCGTCACGCTTTTTTCATCAAAGGAAATCTGAATGGGAAATGGCTGATACAGCATATAGTGCTGTACTGCGTGTACCAGCCTCTGAAGGGACAGATTCTTTGCATATTTCGGCCGTAACACCAACGTAATTCTGGTTCCGGACTGTTCGCGGTTGGAATTGATATATTCCATTGTTTCCGCCCCTTCTATCCATTTTGCGGTAACCGGCTCTAACGTCTGGCGATCCGTAACATTCCACGCGGTATTTACCGATTTGTCCTTTCTCGACTCAATCAACAGTGCCCGTGCAACCATAAATCCGGAAAGCATACCGACTCCAAACTGCGCCACCGGTTCATAGTGAAGCTGCTGTGTAGAAAAATCCTCGCTCTGATAAAAACTCACTCCGATTTTGGCGACATACTGCTCAATATCCCTGGCATTGATTCCGATTCCGTTATCCTCAAACACCAGACGCTGCGTTTCGGAATTATACTGAATGGAAATTTGAGGAGAATACGGATTTCGCATGGAATTTAAGGCTCTTGCCTCCTCCATCTCCAGAAACTCTGTTCCCCAGCTCCATTCCAGCGCCGCCCTGGTATTGCATGCATCAATAGCATTTTGAAGAAACTCCCGGATATAGGCATCCGGATCTCCGTAAAACTGCGTACTTGCAAAGGTCGATATGATATTTTCCTGATCCATACCTACTTTGCACTGTTTCATAGCTGTTCCTCATTTAATAAAATTGCCTGAACCACAAACCGCTTGTCTGCCTGTCTGCTCACACAGGTTGATAAAGTCAGCAGATGACTGTCCACCGAAAGCTGGATTTTGTCCTTTACCTCCGGCGAATTCTTGGATTTTTTCACAATGCTTTCAAGATAACTTACACGTCCCTCTTTCGTTGAAAAGTCATTGGTGTGCAGAATATGTGCATCGTCCGTCTTATATGCCGCAAAAATCTCATACACGAGCACCTTTTCCTTTGTATACACATATATATACGGAAAATTGTTAAAAAATGTCTGGTCTTCATAGTTGTGGAGAGAAGCAAACATTGTGTCATTGCGCATATTGTGCCCATACACGACGGTATCAAAATCCGTAAACTCTTTACTGTTTGCCTTCTCTGTATAAATACATCCAGGATATCCCCTGGTACCATTCATATTGTATTTCAGATAATAGGAATCATCACTCGGATGCTGTAACACCGGATAATCCACCCCGGTTCCCGGAATGTAGATCCATGCGTAAATATCCTGATTGACTCCCTTTAATTTTTTCCAGTTTAAATTTTTCTGTGGAATTTCTATTCCTTTTTGTTCCAGTTCGCTGTCTTCGGTCTGCACTTCCCGTGCCACATTCTCCGTCTCAGTCTGCGTATCTGACGGAATATGGATCTGATTATCATTCACCTGATTCTGCAGATCATTTACCTGGGCAGAAAGCTTTTCATATTCTTTCTGTGCATTCTTCTGAACCATCCAGCTTCTTCCAAATATTATGAGTACCACGATCAATACAACTGCCAGAACAATGGTCAGAATTTTATAGATATTGATCGTTCTGTCGTTCTTTCTTTCCTGTCTTTTCATAAAATAGTTTTCTTTCTTTAAAATTGAGGCAGGGCGGCAGATTCCATTCCACCGCCCTCACGTGATGCCATGCATCACCGATCCATAGACCTACATGCTAAATAAAATTGTATCCAGTGAGATTAATTCTTACGTGCTTTTCTTCCGCATACAACAATACCTGCTGCCGCAAATACTGCAACGAACGGAAGTGCCGGAAGCGCTGCCCCGGTTTTTGGAGATGTCTTATAGGAAACAGATCCGGAAGCTGATGTTCCTTTCTGACTTCCTGCTCCACTTTTGCCATTGACACGGGCAGAAGAACTCTTTGTGGAAGTATTCCGTACGGAATTCTTTCCATCGGTATAACCATCTGTATAACCGTCGTCATAATCATCCTCGAAACTGTCCTCTCCATCGTCATAAGACTGTGGATAGTTTACTGTCACATTCTGATTTACACTAACCGGATTGTACTGGTTATTTGTCTGTGAGTTGTTGTTTGTCTGGCTATTACTGTTTGTCTGGCTGCTGCTGTTGGAATTGTCATTTACATTGGAATTTGTATTTGATCCCTGGGAATTTTCATCCTTTGACGGATCTGTTGTAACGGTAGGATTCACATTTGAACTGTACCTTACAACTATAACCGGTGAAAATGAATACAATGTAACCGTCACTTTGCCATTGGAAACGCTGTCCGGCTTTACCGTCTGCCAGCTTCCGCTTTTTAATTTATGTAATACATAAACATTGTCTCCAGCCTTAATTCCACTTGCACAAATCGTTACTTTGATTCCTTTGGATGTATTCGTTGCAGACGGAACACTGATATCAGACATTGCCATGACGGTTGCACTTCCGTTCTGTGCACTTGCCACAGCATTTGCCTGACGGTTTCCCTCGCGGTAAACATCTTTGTCCACACCCTTGGAAGAAACCGTGATAAGCTCATTGTTTGCATTATAACCGCTGCTTTCAACGGTTGTTGCCTTATTCAGCTCATCGGTTCTTTGAACCAGTGCCGTATCACTTGTTGGTGATGGATCTGCAAACACGGTTGTGCCCATTGTAAATACCAGCATCATAGCTGTCACAACTCCTGTGAAAATTTTCTTTTTCATCGCAATCTACCTCCTTTCCACGTAATATAAACTGCATGTAACTCTATCTATATCAAGTGCGCGCGCACTGGATACCTTATTGTACGGGTGTATAAAACACCTTCATAATGAGTTCTTCCATGGCATCTTCATCGACATGGTACTCCTCATACCGTTTCCCGTCAATCGGTTTTCCTTCCACCGTTTTTCCGGGAACCGTATACATCTGGTCTTCCGAAAAACTGTAATTCATCAGCTGCTCAATCATACTTGTGAAATCCACACTGGTTACCAGATAATCGGAAACAGAATTGTAAATTTCTGTCACCTGATCCGGGTTTTCTGTGGATACTTTTTTTAATTTATCCATATAGGCAACAATATACTGTTCTTCGCGCTGCAGACGCTTTGTTGCACTGTCATATTCTTCGGTATCCCTTCCATGCAGGTAATAATAAGCCTGCGTCCCATTCAGGGTTACTTTTTGCCCTTTCTTCAAATTCACACCGGCTTTTGGAAACGAAATATCCTGCTGTACCGTCACTTCCACTCCTCCCACAGCATCATTCATCTGTGGGATTCCCCCCATATTCATCGCAAGATAACCGCTGATCGGAATATTTTGAAACAGGCCGGAAACCGCATCCACGGTTTTGCTGCAGCTGAGACGCTTACCGTCCCCGAATGCATGCTGCAGACAGATCTGAGTTTTAAGCGGTCCCATATCAATACCTTCTTCATCACACAATTCGATATCTGCCATCGTGTTTCGATTGATGGAAATGACCTGCAGCTGCTCTGTTTTGTTGTTTACAACAAGAAGAAACAGTGCATCGGACTGCCCGCCTTGGGTATAATCGCTGCTTTGCTGTACCGGACCATCGATATCAACCCCCATCATGAGGTAGGTTTTGATATCTGTATTATACAGATACTCTTTTCCCTGATAAGCAACTACACCCTCCTGCCACTTTTCCTGACCGGAATCCTGTGTGGTATCTGTCTGCCCCGCAACCTGCTGCTCATAAGAATTTTCTGTATCATCTGCAATGTGGAAGCCGGCATTTTCCGCCTTCGTTTTGACCCCTGCCACAATCACAAGTGCAAGAATCACCACCATCATTCCGGACATAAAATACAATGCATTATGAAGTTTTGTCGATGGTTCATGCATTCTTCTCATGATGTTCTCCGTAATTTCCATAATAGCTGCCATAGTAGCCGCCATAGTAGCCGCCCTCATAGCCGCTCTTCTTCATCCGTACTTTGTTCAGTACCGCACCAAGTACCCTCACTCCGGAAGCTTCCAGCTGCTTTTTGACCGTCTGAATCAGGCGTCCGCTTGCCATGCCCTGGGCAACAACAAGAATCGCACCATCACAGTGTTTCGCAATCACCGCTGCATCAATTGCGGCTCCGATCGGTGCACAGTCAAGCAACACATAATCAAAATGTTCTTTTGCAAAATTAAGTAACTCGGTAAAATACTTTTTTTCCAGAATTTCTGTCGGGTTTGGTACTGACGGACCGGCAAAAATCATAAACAGGCCCGGAATCGTTGTACCGTAAAGTACGTCTTCGAGTTTTTTCTGTCCGGACAGAAAATGGGATAATCCGTAGATTTCTCTTCCATCCGAAGCCACTGCCCGTAATCGTCCCACGTATACGGATTTACGCATATCGGTATCGATCAGCAATACACGTTTGCCGGATTCCGAAAAAGAACGTGCCAGATCCATCGTCACGGTACTTTTCCCTTCGTTTGGCATGGCAGACGTCACAACGATGGTGCAGATATCATCTCCGCAGAACTGGATATTGGTTTTTAATGCCCGGAGTGATTCTTTCATCGTATAATTTTGTTTTTTCAGATTCTCAAATGTTACCGATTTCATTTCTTTTTCTTCCTTCTCTTACGCTTGCGCTCTTTTTCCCCATCGTATTCGGCTTCTTCCAAAGGAAGCGTACCAAGAACATTCAGCCCCAGCTTCCTTTGTACATCATCTGCATTCATAATCGTATCATTGAACAGATAAGCCACCACAATAACCGCAATCGCCAAAAACATGCCAAGTATTCCTCCGACCGCCGTATTTTTCATGATATTCGGGCTGACCGGTTCTCCGTCGGAATATCCCTTTTGAATGATATTCGGTGCATCCTGATCCATTTTCTGTTGGATAAAGGCCACACTGACACGCGCAATCTCATCCGCAATCTTTTTTGCCATGGATGGGTTTGCATCGCGCACCGTAATCTCGAGGATTCGCGAGTTGGAAGGATTATTCAGGGTAACTTTTTTCTTCAGGGAACTGTAGGTCTCGTCCAGTCCGAGATTCTCAATTACCTGCTCAAGCACGGGACGCCCCTCTACGATAACCATATAATCGTTTGTCAGACTTGTACCTGTCTGTATATCCGCAAGACTTGTAATCGACATGCTTTTGGACAATACATAAAACTGGGATGTTGACTCATATTGCGGCACCATTACAAACCTGCTGATACAATATGCGGTCACGGCTCCGATAATCAGTGCAAACAACACCCATTTCCAGAAAGAAAGGATCTCTAAAACGAGATCTTTCAGATCAATTTCAATTTCATCATCATTTTCAATTACAATACGTTCCTGTTGTAACTGCTGCTCCATATCAATGCTCCATTACTAACTATTTCATTTCTCCGGTCAGAATCTTTGCCGGATGATTCACCAAAAGCTGATCCGCATATTCCCTGCCAAATTTTTTTTCAATCAGCTCATAGCATTTTCCCATATGATTGGCACGGTTTTTTATTCCATGACTGTCCGATGCAATCGCATCCACACATTCTGCCTTCAGCATCTTTTTACAGTATTTCTTTGGACCCATACCCTCAAGTCCGAGTACCGCATCCGCATTCACCGTAATCCATGCCCCAAGATTGCGCAGCTCCTCTGCCAGCTGCAAATCCGCAAGTGCTCCATACCGCTCCACATGTGCAAATACCGGAATATATCCGTGCAGAACCAGTTCCTGCGTCATCTGGTAAATATAGGCATATTCACTGTCGTGCGAATACTCACACAACACATACCGCGAGCCGGCCATTGTCCGGCATCTGCCACTGTCAAGTGCCTCGACAATATGACTGTTCACATGGTATTCGGTGCCCAGTGCAAGAGAAATTCCAAGTTTCTGTGCATACGGCTCCAGAATACGGAAATGTTCTTCAATTTCTTCCTTCGGATAAGCAAACATGCCGTGCCGGTAATGCGGTGTCAGGATCATTGCAGAAATGCCCTGCTCTTTTGCTGCCTCAAGCATCGCCACAGATTCTTCTATTGTTTTTGCTCCGTCGTCTACTCCGTACAGAAGGTGACAGTGAATATCGATCATGGTTTTCCTTGCCTTTACTTTTTTATACTTTATTATACTATATCGACCATTTTCTTGCAATCTTTGAGCCGTTTTTCCCTCTTTTGACACAACTTTTTATATTTCTCGGGTTTCCACAATTGATTTCCCGGCAAACATAGCGTATAATGGTCATGAAAAGCGAATAACACTTGACAAACTTCGGTTTTCGGGGTACGCTTATATGAGTCCATATAAGGACGGTACAATATTTGACCATCAGGCTCAGGCGGTGAGAGTACCGCACGCATAAACAAGTAGGTTTTATTCTCTGAACTGTCAGTATTACAGCTCAGTATGTCATAGATTTCATTGATCTGTTTTTTACAGCAAGCGCGATTGTCCAGCGCAGGGATTTGTTTTCACAACATGACATGCTGCCTGTTGAAAACGCAGTACAGCAGATGCGGACTATTTGGATCAGGAATTCCTGCGGAGGGTTCCGGTATCCGTCGTGTGCTCACACCCCTGCCGGAGAGGTTAAACTCCGGAACTGCCTAGCAAGTCCGAATACAATTGAACAGAACAAACATATATTTATCTAAAAACCCTATGCATTATGCATAGGGTTTTTTGTTTCTTCTTTTCTGTTGTCCGTTACAAAGTAATGATTCCAAGTGCATTTAATACCGAACTGAATAAAATCAACAGTACCAGTATCGGTGCAACATACTTGATCAATACAATATACAGTTTCTTACTCTTAAATTTCTGTGTGGAAGATTCCACTTCATCCGTAATCGTCTCTGGTTTCACAATAAAACCGACAAATACACAGGTCAGGAATGCCACAATCGGCATAAGGACACTGTTGGATATAAAATCGAAGAAATCCAGAATACTCATTCCGTGAATCGAAAAACCGCTCCAGATTCCAAATCCAAGAGAAGACGGAATTGCCATCAACACCGTATAAACGGTTACACAGACCGTAATAAATTTACGGCTCTTTTTTGTCTTATCCACGAAAATGGAAACCACTGTCTCCATCAGGGAAATGGACGATGTCAGTGCAGCAAACAATACCAGCACAAAAAATACCGTTCCGATCAGGTG
>ULWU01054807.1_pt1 | contig 19216 bp, 19 predicted proteins | sample 1960661 | NCBI WGS metagenome assembly ULWU01 (sample SAMEA4835821, study PRJEB28245) | human gut metagenome | biome: gut microbiome; material: fecal sample | place: Denmark | collected 2008
CACTTTTTTATGTAAAAGGCATATATGTAAATTAATAAAACGACAACTTCCGATTTTTGAGTTTGACGCACGGTCTGCCCCTTTGACCACGGATGCACGATGAATGCAGACGTTCACACCACCGCCCAAAAGAGAACTGTTGGCAGCATTGACGATTGCGTCAACGCTCATTTTTGTAATATCGTTTCTGATAATCTGCATCTTCTCTCAATGCCAGTGCCACCGGTTTTGACCGGGGGGTTGACCCCTGACCTCTTTTTAGGTTAAAGAGAAAACTGCACCACAGCCTTGACGGGCCATCGTGCAGCGATTTCGTTCACCTGAATTTTGCTTTACCGATACACCACTTCAAATTCTTCCAAGACGCAATCTCCCTTTTCATCGAAATCCAAACCAACGGCCTTATAGTCTGCAGTAAAAGCTCTCCGATGCACTTCGCGCCATTTTTTCAAGCTACGGTTATCTTCGCCCTCTTTGAAAGCGTGGTCTGCGCTGACTTGATTGAACGGAACAACAGATACTTTTGTATCACGGATGATACACGCCGCCGCAAAACTTCCATATATCGTGCCGTGTATTGCAATTCGTATTCGTTGTACGGCAATATTCCTCCCACATCATTTCTCCAGTCATTCCTACTTCCTCCTCTGTGCCTCCACAAATCTTGAAGTATCTTCCACTACGCCTGTAATTTTTATGCTGTCAGCCTCTACATGGCAGCTGTAGCAGACGATCTGGACCCCCTCCTTGGCAGCCTTCACAAGTGCTTCCTTAAACTCCGGCTGTGCCGCTTCGTTTGGCATTACCCGATGAATTCCATTCATCTGAATCACAAAGGCAATTGAGCAATGATAGCCTTCCTTTGCTGCTTTTGCCAGTTCATGCAAGTGCTTCACGCCGCGCTCCGTTGGTGCATCCGGAAATAATCCGGTTCCCAGATGCAAATCATCTGCCAGCGTGCAGCCCTTTACTTCCGTCAGGAATCTTTCCCCGTCTCTTTCCATATAAAAATCAATTCTGGATTCCCCATAGGTATATTCTGGCTTCACCAGCTCGTAGTTCAGACTCATTAACTGCTGCTTCATCAAAGCGTTCGGTGCCAGACTGTCGATATTCACCCATTTTAGCTTTGGTTTGTATACAGAAATCAGATCATATGCCGTTTTTCGATTTGGGTTCAATGTCTTCTGCAGCGTTACCTTTGCTTCCGGCATCAGAAGCTCCTGCAAACGCCCTGTATTTTTCACATGAACAATCTGCGGTGCTCCGTCAATCAGCACCTCTGCCGTGAATCGGTTCATTCTGCTGACGAATGTCCCTGCAACTGTATTCTCATAAATGATTGTCGTATTCTGTTTCACCATACCTCTTCCTATTGCTCATCATTCAGACTTTCCCAGAAGGCTTTGACCGGCTTCTGACACCTGTTTCTCTTTGCCGCGCACTCAGTTTGAACTCCGGGAGCATTTTTCCGCGTCGATCGCCAACACGAACATCAGCACCCGCAGCGCGTTCACCGGATTGACAATATCAAGGACATAGGTGTCCGTCATATGAAATATTTCTTTTGAAATCACCGCTACCTGCTCTCCTGCTGCCCCGGTAATGGAATAATCCCATTCCAGAAAGCTGCCCTCTACATGCCAGCCACAGCAGTCGATATCATAGCGGGGTTTGAAAAAGGACAGCTCCTTGCTGATACATCCAACGTAGCTGCTGCCCTCATACAGTTCAAACTTCGGCAGCCAGGTCAGGATTTTTTCTTTGACCGTCCCCAGCTCCTGTCCTGACGCATCGAATACTTTCAGGCAGTGTCCCCAGGAAAGCTGCCCTTTTACCACATACACCGTATTGCCGTCTTCATCGTAAATATCGTAACTGTCAAACCACGAAAAAAATCTCTGCCGAAATAACAGTTTCATACCCCAGCTCCTTTCCGCTGTTTCTCATCCTAAGCTGTTTTTTCCTAAAAGCTGCTCTGTCCAGGTTTTTTCAGAAAATCCGGTCAACACCGTTTTCTCTCCGACTACGAGCGGACGCTTCACGAGCATTCCGTCCGTCGAAAGAAGCTTTAGCTGCTCTTCTTCGGACATTTCCAGCAGCTTATCCTTTAATCCCAGCTCCTTATAGAGCATTCCGCTCGTGTTGAAGAATTTTTTCAGCGGCAGTCCGCTCTTTTCATACCACGTTTTGAGTTCCTCATAGGTTGGATTCTCTTCTTTGATCGCGCGCTCTTTGTACTCCACGCCGTTTGCATCCAGCCATTTGAATGCTTTCTGACAGGTGGTGCATTTTTTATAGCATAATACTGTTATCATGTTGTTCTCCGTTTTTGAATGTTTTCGTCATAGGCTCCTGACACGGCTCACGTCCACACTCGAACTCTGTTTCACTCCAGAAAATGAATCCGCTCCGGATGGAAGCGATCTTCCTGCGCGCGGCTTTCCGCCGGATATCCGAGCGCAAACAGGGAAAATACCGCCACCTCTTTTGGCAGCTCCAGCAGCTTATGAACTTCCTCCATCTGTTCTTCCATCGGAGCGATTCCGATCCACACACCGCCAAGCCCCTGTGCATCCGTTTCAAGCCACATGTTTTCCTGTGCAATCGAAAGGTCAATCTGCGCAAAATCCGGAGCAATCAGTCCTTCCTTCCGATATACAGGCACGATTACGACCGGTGCGTTTGCTGCACATCCCGCATAGGGCGTCGCTTTGGAAAGCGCTTTGATCTTTTCCGGATTCGTCACCACATAAAATTCCCACGGCTGCTGGTTGCACGCGCTGGGTGCCTGCATACCCGCCCGCAAAATCTGCATCAACTTTTCTTTTTCCACCTGTTTGTCTTCATACCTGCGAACACTGATTCTGTGAAAAATACTGTCCATCGCTCCTCCTTCTCCTGCTGCCACATGTTTGTATATCTATAATTGACGGATACTCTACGACGGATTTTCCCATCGTTCTGAAGCTATTTTACCATCTTATAAAATGAAATCCAACGAATGACTGTTAGATTTGTCTATTTTGCACAACAATAGTAATAATTATCATTATTATTTCCGGTTCGGAATCTCCGCAAGTATTTCATCGGCTTTTCGGATCACTTCTCCCGGCACATTCAAAAACTGCAGCGCCGAACGAAGCGTCATTTCCGAAGTGAGCAGGTTTTCTTTCTGTTCTGCAGAAGCCACTGTAAAATAGGCTCGTGAAAAAGCATATCACGGTCTGACCCATGATTACTCGGCCCCCTGATTCCTTATGAGCCACGCAAACCCTTTCGCTGTCCGGATTCCGGCATCTTTGAAGTGATTTCCCGGATTCCATTCCAAAATCGTTCGGATTTTCTGCATCTTTAACAGATTATACCCTTCCCGGATACAGTCCCCAACGGTTGCCATCAGCGGATTTCTGGTTCTTTCTTCACGGTTTCCCAAGCTCAGATACACCGACTTTGCTCTCATATCGTGTTCTTTCATATATTGCAGAAATCCCGGAAACCAGACAGACGGAGATACTGCTGCAACACCTGCAAAGATATCCGTCTGATATGCCGCCCAAAGAGAGAATAATCCCGCCAGCGAATATCCACCGATATAATACGTTTTTCTGCGATCCGCACATTGCCCTAAAAGAAATTGCAGCAGCTCCCCCGCACCGTCTCCGAAGCCCTCTCTGCCAAAGACTGCCGACGCTTCCCAGGGCGAAAGATCCTGATTCCAATTGTCCACTTTCACCGCAATCAACTGAAAGTCTGCCTTTCCCTGTTTTCTGATCTCGTTTAATTCCGTTTCCATCTCCTCCAGATCATGATCGTCTACCGGCTGAATCAGGACTGTGGAAGCGGAGAGATTTCCGTAGTGAAATATCTGCATCGCGTCCTCCATTTCTTCTCTTTTACACCCTTCCTACAAATACACCGTCAGAAAGAGCAAATAAACTTGCCCATCAGAAAATAATCCGTGCTGACCTCCAAATTTATCAAGATAGCTCCACCTTCTCAGTCGGCCATGATTTTCTGAGTGCCGCATAGGAAACCAGGAAGTTTGCAAGCCAGCCTGCCGGCACCGCAAGCCAAACGAAATCAATGCCAAAACGCGGTGCACAGATCAAAGCCACGGACAGGCGAATCGCAAGGTTGACCATGTTGGCAATAAGGAATGGCCGCATGATCCCGAGTCCGCGAAGAACTCCATCGGTCGCCATTTTGATTCCCATAAAGAGAAAGAAGTAACCAAGCCATCTCATATAATCCCCGGACACCTGATAGGCCAGGGCAGTTCCGTCTTTTCCAAGGAAAAGCGAAGAAATCTGTGTGTGCAGCGTTTCAATAACAAGGAAAGCAAGCGCCGCGAAGCACACATCCAATACCAATGCTGCATGGTAGCCTTTTTTGATGCGCTGGGTTTTGTTTGCGCCAAGGTTCTGGGAAACATACGGCGAAACCGCATTCCCGATGGACACGAAAATCAGGGAAAAAACATTCTCCACCCGCATTGTTGCCGCATATCCTGCCAGTGCCTGCGTGCCGAATGGATTTACCACCGCCTGTACAATCATCATACCGATAGACACGGTAGACTGCTGGAGAACCGATGGAACAGCAATTTGAAGCATGGAACACAGCTCCCGCCCGTCAAACCAGGAAAAGGTACTCTGATACCGCCGCATCCGATTAAAAAAAATCAAAAAGGAAAGCACAGCCGAAATACCCTGTGCGATCAAAGTTGCAAGGGCGGCACCGAACACGCCGAGCCCCAGACCTGCTACCATCCAAAGATCCATCCCAATATTCAGGATGGAGGAAAAGATCAGCAGCCCCAGCGGAATTTTTGATTCACCGATGGAAGTGAACATGGTGGAGAGAATATTGTACATGAACAAAAACGGAAAGCCCACAAAATAGACCCGCAGGTACAGCACTGCTTCCTTCAGAATATCGGCAGGAGTCTGTAATCCGCTCATCATCCCATGGGAAAACCAAAAACCAAAGACACCCAGGAGGATACTCAGAACCAAAAAGCTGATCAGAGATGTAGACACAATGGTTTTCATTTTGCCATACTCCCTGCCACCGAAATAGCGGCTCACAAGCACACCTGCACCAACACCAGCCCCCAATGCCACGCAAATGAAAACATTGGTCAGAGCTGCACAGGCACCAACCGCCGCCAGCGCAGAGGAACCCACAAACTGACCGACGATAATGGAGTCAGCCATATTGTATACCTGCTGAAAAAAGCTGCCGAGAATCATCGGCATTGCAAAAACCGTCAGCGCTTTCAACGGTGTATCGGTAATCAAATACTCCTCTTTTGACATGATCCTATCTCCTCCACAACTTCCTGATTTTTATCTGACTGGATACTCTGTGTCAGAAACTGACCGTCCCGAAACAAAGCGTAGATCGTGTCCGGTTTTGACCAGGACCTGACCCAACCGGCTCACAGGATATATTCCATCTGCCGTTCCTTTGTTTTCATGCCCATTTTTTCGTAGAAGTGCTCTGCCGATGTGTTTCCTGTCCAGACGTTCAGGGTTACTTCGTAGCAGCCCAGTTCCTTTGCCTGTTGCTTCACATATTCAAACAGACTTTCCCCAATGTGCTGCCCTCGCGCCTGCTTGTCAACGCACAGGTCATCAATAAACAATGATTTAAAGGACACCATGTTGGTGGAAAAGGGCTGTTCCCTGAGCTGACAGAAGGCATAGCCCATGCACAAATCGTCCTCATCTACGGCAACATAGACCGGTTTATCCTCCTGCTTCAATAATTCCGTCAACTCACAAAGGGTATATTTGGTGGTACCTGGTATAAAAATATCCGGGCGGATCTCTGCATGGATCTGCAATACCTGTCCCAACAGTTCAAGAATTCTTGGGATATCCTTTTTCTCCGCCTTGCGAATCTTCATTTCAAACTTATCTCCTTTACAATTTCGATTTTTCAGGTAAAAAATCTCCGGTTTTGACCGGGGTCTGACCCCTGATTTCTGCGGTCCTCGCCACCGGGATTTTCCCATCATTTTGAAGCTATTTTACCATCTTATAAAATGAAATCCAACAAATTTCTGTTAGATTTGTCTATTTTGTACAATATTAGTAATAATTATCATTATTATTTCTACAGGTAATATGAGTCTTTTCTCTTTTAAAATCTGCCCGACAGGTATATACTGAAGCTATCAGCAGAGGTGCTGAATTTCAACGAAACGGAGGATACACAGATGTCAAAATTATATACTATTACCTTAAACGGAGTAACGGAGGAGGTTTATAACAAAGCGACGGATTACATCGAGAAACACGCGCTTCGCTTAAACTACAGACCGGAGGTGTCCACCATCGACGCCGAGTTTCCGGACGATATCGATCCTGCAAAGAGCCCCGAGCTGCAGGAAGCGTACATCCGCAACGTACAGCAGAGACTGTAAGGTTCGGATTCTGACGCGGGACGCTGCATGCGCCTGCAATGTGTGAAAACATACCATAAATTTCGAAAAAGAAAACCTCTCCCGCCGGTTTTTCCCGACTGCGGAGAGGTTTTTTCTGGTATCCAATAGAATGCGCGCTCTGCCATCTTTATCCAACCTTAATGCGACGTCCCCGTCCCTTATCCGATCTTAAAATCTCTGGCCGTATAAAATATAATTATCACAGAAATAAGGAGCTGCCTTTATGCCAAAGAAAATCATCCGTCGAAAGCACCGTCTTTCGTCTTTTCAAACTATCACATTAGGGTTTGCCGGGGTCATTTTGCTCGGAGCGCTGCTGCTGATGCTTCCGATCTCCACAATAGCCGGATGTGTAACGCCATTCAATGAAACGCTGTTTACCGCGACCTCTGCCGTCTGCGTCACAGGACTTGTTGTTCAAGATACCGGAAGCTATTGGTCCGGCTTCGGACAGACGATCATTCTGGTACTGATCCAGATCGGAGGACTTGGCGTCATAACCGTAGCAGCATCGTTTGCGCTGTTGTCCGGGCGAAAAATCTCCCTGATGCAGCGCAGCACCATGCAAGATGCAATTTCTGCGCCAAAGGTCGGCGGAATCGTCCGTCTGACACGGTTCATCTTGCGAGGAACGTTTTTGATCGAACTGCTGGGCGCACTGGCCATGCTGCCGGTGTTTTGCCATGACTATGGATGGCGCGGCATCTGGATGGCAGTGTTTCATTCCATATCCGCATTCTGCAACGCCGGATTTGACATTCTTGGAACAGAAAGTAATCTCTATCCATCCCTTACCGGCTATGCCGGCAGTCCGACAATCAATATCACGATCATGCTGCTGATCGTAGTTGGCGGCATTGGTTTTTTGACATGGGACGATGTCTGTGAAAACAAGTGGCGGCTTCATCGCTACCGGATGCAGAGTAAGGTGATCCTTGTCACGACAGGTCTTTTAATTCTTTTGCCCGCCGCGTTTTTCTTTTTCACCGACTTTTCCGCGCTTTCTACCGGAAAGCGGCTGCTGGCATCTTTTTTTCAGTCCGTTACGCCGAGGACCGCGGGCTATAACACAGTAACGCTATCTGCAATGTCCGGTGCGTCGCAGGGCATAATGATCCTTCTGATGCTCATTGGCGGTTCTCCGGGTTCTACGGCAGGCGGAATAAAAACAACGACACTGGCGGTCTTGCTTGCCAATACTGCCGCAACCTTTCGTCAGCGGGAGAATGCTCAGTTTTTCGGACGTAGGATTGATTTCAGCGCTGTCAAGACCGCCGCAACCATTCTGACAATGTACCTTACACTGTTCTTTGGCGGCGCTGTTTTTATCAGCGTATATGAAGATTTGACGCTTTCCGCATGCCTGTATGAAACGGCTTCGGCAGTCGGAACAGTGGGATTGACGCTGGGTATCACGCCTCAGCTGCATATCCCTTCCCAAATAGTGCTGATCGTGCTCATGTATCTGGGCAGAGTCGGCGGTCTTACGCTCATTTATGCAGCGTTTTCCGGCAAAAAAATAAACGGCGCAAAGCTGCCGCAGGAAAAAATAATGATTGGATAAGGAGTCTTTACACATGAAAAACATTTTATTGATTGGCGCAGGCCGCTTCGGACGGCATATCGCTATGCAGTTATCTCAGCTGGAGCATCAGATCATGGCAGTCGATATAGACGAAGAACGGATCAATGATATACTTCCCTTCGTCACCAACGCGCAAATTGGAGACAGTACAAACGCGGAGTTTCTTCGCTCCCTTGGCATCGGAAATTTCGATGTCTGCATCGTGACCATTGGCGGCAGCTTTCAGAATTCGCTGGAAACGACGTCGCTTCTGAAGGAGCTTGGCGCGAAGTGTGTAGTGTCGCGTGCCGAGCGGGATGTACATGCAAAGTTTCTGCTTCGCAACGGAGCCGACCATGTGATCTACCCGGAAAAGCAGGTAGCAGAATGGGCAGCAATTCGATATACTGCCGATCATATTTTCGACTACATGGAGATCGACGGGCAGCACGCCATTTTTGAAGTAGAAGTTCCACAAGGGTGGATTGGCAAAAGCGTTGGTGAACTGAATATTCGCAGGAAGTATGGCATTAACATTCTTGGCATCAAACATTCCGGAAAAACCGACGTTTCAATTACGCCTGATACGGTGCTGTCAGGAGAAATAACAATTTTAGCGCTGGGTGAATATAAGGCGCTGCAAAAGTGTTTCCGGATATGAACGGACGGTGAAACAATGTGAAAGATGTCATTTTGATCGTTGGGATGGCTCTAACGTTCCTGTTCGGATGGTTTCTGATGAAGCAGCTGGATCGCTTTCTGTACGAAAATCAGAAACGAATCCGATTGGACACAATAGAAACCGCCGCCTTTTGGTGCTATAATACCATCAAGAGGGGTGGTGAAACTGTGCAGAACAATGAAAACAATCTATCAAAAGAGCATATTCTGGTGTGCCTGTCCTCGTCCCCATCCAATGAACGTATTGTACGAATGGCAGGAAAAATGGCGCAGGCATTTTGCGGAAGCCTTACCGCGCTCTATGTGCAGACTCCCGGATACTCTGGCATGAACGCAGAAGATATCGCTCGACTGCAGGCGAATATACGTCTTGCGCAGCAGCTTGGTGCAGAGATCATCACAACACATGGAGAAGATGTACCAACGCAGATTGCAGAATATGCGCGGCTCTCCGATGTGACCAAAATCGTAATTGGGCGCAGCGGCGTGCAGCGACGGCATTTCTGGAGCGAACCGACGCTGACAGAACAGCTCATTACGCTTGCGCCGGAGATGGACATTCACATCATTCCGGATGCGGAGGTCTATAAAAGCTATCCCAGGAAACCACTTTTCGCCGTTCGCCCGGCGCTTCCAACCGCCCGGGAACTGCTTCTGACTGTCGGAATTCTGACAGCCGCTACGATCATCGGATGGTTGTTTCTGCGGCTTGGCTTTGCGGATGCCAATATCATCATGGTTTATCTGCTGGGTGTGCTTCTGACCTCCGCTTTTACCAGCGGATATACCTGCGGCGTGCTGTCCGCCTTTTTGAGTGTCATCTTGTTCAATTATTTTCTGACAGAACCCAGGCTGTCTTTGGTCGCCTATGGGAGCAAATATCCCATAACCTTTGCCGTCATGTTCATGGCTGCGCTTTTGACCGGTACACTTGCAGCCAAGCTCAAAGCCCACGCGCAGCTATCCGCACGGGACGCTTATCGCACAAAGCTGCTTTTTGATATGAACAGGCAGCTTCAAAAGGCGGAAACATCTGAGGAAGTTTACCGGATGACCGCAACGCAGATACAAAAGCTCATGCAGCGGAACATCCTGATTTATCCGGCACAGGAAGGCGCGCTGTCCAAAGGGATCCTTTACCCTGCTGACGCAAGCAGCCCCTATAGTGCCCCGGACGCAGACCCGGAACAGGATGTGATCGACTGGGTCTGGCAAAACCGGAAACGTGCCGGAGCAACGACACAAAACTTTCCCAAAGCAAAACGACTGTATCTTGCCATTCGTACTGAGCAGCAAATTTACGGCGTTGTCGGGATTCCGATGGAAAAGCAAACGCAGCCTGACGCATTTACATCCAGCGTTCTGTTCTCCCTTCTCGGTGAGTGCGCTCTGGCGCTGGATAACCTACGAAATGCCAGAGAAAAGGAAGAAGCTGCCGTTCTTGCAAAGAACGAACAGCTTCGCGCTAATCTTCTGCGTTCAATTTCTCATGACCTCAGAACACCGCTGACCTCTATTTCCGGAAACGCCGACACACTGCTGCACAGCTATGACATGCTGGATGATCAAACACGGAAACAGATTTTTACGGACATTCATGACGATGCACAGTGGCTGACCGAGCTGGTTGAGAATTTGCTCTCCATTACGAAAATCGCTGACGGCAGCGTCAAGCTGCGTCTTTCCGATCAGGTTGTGGACGATATTGTGTCGGAAGCGCTACGGCATATCGACCGAAGATCGACAGAACATCACATCACGGTGGATTGCGGAGACGTGCCGCTGCTGATACGGGTGGATGCAGGACTCATCGTGCAGGTGCTTATCAATCTGGTGAACAATGCAGTCAAATATACTACGGCTGGCTCTAACATCTGCATCACGGCAATCCAGCAAAAAAAAGCGGTTGAGATCTGTGTCAGCGATAACGGCCCTGGTATCCCGGACGAACTAAAGGAGCGTGTTTTTGAAATGTTCTTTGCCGGGGGAAATCCGATTGGCGACAGCCGCCGAAGCCTCGGACTTGGGCTCACGCTCTGCCAAGCCATCATTCATGCACATCATGGCGAAATAACGCTGAAAAACAATTCGCCGCATGGCTGCATCTTTTCCTTTACATTACCACTTAGTGAGGTGAACTTAAATGAATAAGCCACTTATCCTTGTTGTAGAAGATGATACCCCTGTGCGCAATCTGATCACTACGACGCTGAAAACTCACGAATACAGGTATCTTTCGGCGCAAAACGGCGCAAGCGCCGTGATGGAGGCGCTGTCTCACAATCCAGATATTGTGCTGCTTGATCTGGGACTTCCAGATATGGATGGCGTGGAGATCATCCAAAAGATCCGTTCGTGGTCGAATATGCCGATCATTGTAATCAGCGCCAGGACAGAGGATTCCGATAAAATCGGGGCGCTGGATGCCGGGGCGGACGATTACCTGACGAAGCCTTTTTCCGTGGATGAACTGTTGGCACGACTGCGGGTGACGCAGCGAAGGTTAGCGTTGATAAAAGCAGATACGGCAAAGGAAACCCCAATTTTTACGAACGGTGCGCTGAAAATCGACTATGCGGCAGGCTGCGCATATCTTGATGGTGCAGAACTGCACCTAACGCCCATCGAATACAAACTGTTGTGCCTGCTCTCCAAAAATGTTGGTAAGGTTCTGACACACACCTACATTACGCAACAGATTTGGGGCAGCAGTTGGGAAAATGATATTGCTTCTCTGCGAGTATTCATGGCAACCCTGCGCAAAAAGCTGGAAAACGGGAAAGATGGGCAGCAATACATACAAACGCACATCGGCATCGGTTATCGGATGCTGCGGGTCGAGTGAGCAATCCCTGAGCTCAAAACTCTGTGAAAAAAGCTGCCTTTCCCCATCGTCTAAACCCAGTGGGGTTGCGGCAGCCTTATTTCAAAATGATTTCTATTTGTTTTTATAAAGCCTTCTTTTTGTAACTTTGATATCTCCGTAGACATTGCTGCACGATCAATACAAAGATAATCAGCCAGCTGCTGCCGATCAAAAGGAATCTCAAAAGACAATGACGAATGTTTGATAGATTCAGCAGACAGATAGGATAATAATTTATCCCTTGTTGTTCGCTTTCCAACATGTGTGATCTTATCGTTCAGGATCAGTATCTTATTTGCCAGGACACGAACCAGATTACGGATCAGCTTCTGATGATGCTCACATGCAGTTGGACAAGTAACCAGAAGTCTTTGGATATTTAAGAAAATAATTTCACAATCCTCATCCGCTACCACACTGATATTTAAAACAGCTCCCGGGCTTGCTGCATACGGTTCTCCAAAGAAATCACTGGCATGACATTTTGACAAAATATTCCGATGTCCCCAGAGATCTTCCTGCATAACAAGAACACAGCCTGACACCACAAGTCCCATTACCTCGGTAAAATCTCCTGCTCTGAAAATATAGGAATCCCGTTCTTTAGAAACTGCTGTTGCATTTACACAATGCAATATGGATAATATCTCGTTATCTGTAAGACCTTTAAAAAACGGACTGTTTCTTAGGATAGGTAAATATTTTTCCAAAATCATTCCTCCATGTTGGAAATCAAACATACAGGTCGTATTTCACATACTACAATTCTAGCAGAAACAAACATTAAATGCTATGGACGGAGGTTAAAATGTTAAGAAAGCTTATCAAGATCGATAAAGAAAAATGTAACGGCTGCGGTGCCTGCGCAGACGCTTGCCACGAAGGTGCTATTGATATCATTGACGGAAAGGCAGAATTGATGCGAGAACATTTCTGTGACGGACTAGGCGATTGTCTTCCGAAATGTCCCACAGGTGCCATTTCTTTTGAAGAAAGAGAAGCCCCTGCATATGATGAAGAAGCCGTGAAAGAAGCACAGAAAAAACAATTTGCCAAAAACCCGGCAATGTCCTCTCACTCCAGCTGTCCTGGATCTAAAATCATGCAGATTCGGCGAACAGAAACGCCTGAGTCCGAAAAACCAGCTTCTACTGCAGATTCAATATCAAAGCTTCAGAACTGGCCGGTACAGATTAAACTGGCTCCTATTCATGCACCATATTTTAACGATGCAAAGCTTTTAATTGCAGCCGATTGTACTGCATACGCTTATGCCAGCTTTCATCAGGATTTTATTCGAAATAAGGTAACTTTAATTGGTTGTCCAAAATTAGATCAAGTAGATTACAGTGAGAAACTGACCGGGATTATTCAAAATAACAATATTCAAAGTGTGACAATTGTAAGAATGGAGGTTCCATGCTGCGGTGGACTGGAGATGGCAGCAAAAAAAGCACTTCAAAACAGTGGAAAATTCATACCATGGCAGGTTGTAACAATCAGTATTGATGGGAAAATCCTGGAGTAGAGGAGACTACAATCATGGAAAAACAGATGTTTTGTTATCAGCGTGAACAGACAGATACTGCCAAACTACAGGATGAACTGACCGGTGCATTGATTGCTCTTGCAAGAGCAGTCGATGGCGCAGAAACTATTTCCCCAAGAACTTCACAAGTCATACTGAAAGGACTGTTTACAACAATTACAAATGTGAGTTTTGATAATGCAGCCATCGAAAAAATGATACGAGAAGTCAGAGCTGAAAAAGAAAGACTGGTTCCTGACTGCAGCAAATGTCCGTCACCATGCGGTAAAACAGCTGAATACAATATGCAGCAGCTGTGGAATGCCGATGAAGATATCCGTTCCTTAAAGTCCCTTATTCTTTTCGGAATTCGCGGAATGTCAGCCTATGCATATCTCGCAAATGTTCTGGATTACGAAGATGACGAAGTGAATCGATTCTTCTGTGAAGCATTATTTAGGATTGGCTATGAAGAAAGTGTGGAAACTCTGCTTCCTACCGTACTCAAAGTAGGAGAAATCCATCTGAAGTGTATGGCACTTCTTGACAAAGTAAATACAGAAATCTGCTAAAGCATTTGCCGCGTTCTTCGAGAGCGTTTCATTGTCGATAGAATGATGCTCCGATTTCAGATAATTCGAAATTGATTTTGCCGAGAATGAATTTCCCACACTTCTATTGATTTTCACTGATTTTTTCGAAAAAAGACAGAGCAGGATTCGTTCCCACTCTGTCTCATTTTCTTTGTAACTATCTGTTGTTTCATCGTAAAATTTGATACTTATTCTTCCTCAGAACCACTCTTTTTTCTGACGAAAATTACTGCACCAAACACACTCAACAGAATACAGATTCCGATGATGAATTCTTTGATTCCATGTTGACCGTCAGCATGGCTGTAGATCCAAACTCTCCGTCAGATGCTTTCCTTCTGCCTTATCCTGCGGTGTAGATTTTCCTCCAGGGATTTCCTCCACCGGATCCACCGAAGAAAGACGGATCACAGAAATTCACTTAAACTATGATAGATTTCGCCATCGCGTCCTGGCATCGCTTTTGCACACGTCAATGAATTTAAAATAGATTCTTCCACAGCCTCTGCCACCAGCCGGAATACCTTATCAAGTTGATTTTCCGGGAAGTACTTCATCATATGAAACTGCTCTTCTTTCGTATCCGGTATCCCATTCGCATTGGTAAACCCAATAAATACATCCCCACTGCCATGTCCCATAAAAGAACCAGTTCGTATCAACCCAACTGCTGCTCTTTTTAAAACTCTCTTTAACTGTCTCTCTCCAAGCGGCAGATCAGTCCCCACAATGACCATGATGGAACCCTTATCCTCTTTTGCACTGTTTTGCATTTTCGTGCATATCTGTCTGCCAACCGGTACGCCGGCAACGGTAAGATCTTGCGTTTTTCCAAAATTAGACTGCACCAAAACACCGATTGTATACTCTTTACCGCCAAACGTTAAAATTCTTGATGCGGAACCAATCCCACCCTTTAATCCAAAACAGACTGTTCCTCTTCCGGCACCGACTGCCCCCTGCTTAAAGTTTTTTTCTGCGTGCTCGATTGCGAAAAGTACATCTTCTGCCTCTATTACCCGTTCTGTGATCTGATTAATTCTAGAGTCATTCGTCTCTCCTACTACTGGATTAACGCTTACTAACTCTTTACCGTTCTTCCTGCATTCCTTTTCCGTAAATGTGACAAGCCCATCTGCTGCCTTTCCTACATTTAGTGTATTCGTCAGTGCGATCGGCGTCTCTAATACACCGAGTTCTTCAATCTGAACCGTTCCCTGCGTCTTCCCAAAACCATTTAATGCATAAACCGCTGCAAGTGGCTTCCTTTCATAGACAAAACCATCACATGGTATGATCACTGTAACACCAGTCTGGTTTTTTCCCTTCCTCACCGTATAATGCCCAACCTTTACTCCCGGCACATCCGTGATCGTATTGCGAATTCCACACTTGCCATTTCCTATCGTATATCCATATGCACGGATTCCCTTTCCCGTAATTTCTTTCACAAAATATAAGGTATCAATTCCCTCACCTCTGTCATTTTTCAGACGTGTTTCACAGTGAAAATCCATTTTTTCCATCAGGTGCAGCTGTGCTTTGTTCGTACTCCAGGTTCTAAGTGCCATTACCGTATATCTGCTGCTTTCTTCCACATATTCTTTCGCTTTCTGATATAATACCAGTGCTAGCCCCTGGCCTCTGTACTCTTTTCTGATGCAGAGTGTGGTAAAATAACAGATATCCCTGTAATCTTTTAAAGCCTCACATTCTTCCATCGAACGAAATGACAGAAAAGCAATGATTTTCTTCTCTCTTTTTAATAAAAGTGTATGCTGTTTTGTCACCTCATTAAAGTAATTTCTGACACCGTCACCAGATTTTTTCTCCCATGTCTTTTGAACAGTGCTTCCCCGCTCCGATAACGGCGGTTCAAAATCCTTATCACACTCTGATAAAATAGCATACACCTCGTTTGCTTCCCATTCATCCTCTAACTTATCTCTGAAAAAAATTTCATCCTTCATTTGTTCTGCTCCTATCTGCACCGTCAATGCTCTTCTGTAACTGTTTCAAACACGCCTACTGCAATTTGAAATCCTTTTGTTAAAGATTCCGGGTTAATCCATTCTTCTAATGTATGCGCACCCGCTCCTTCTATGAGTCCAATACACAGAGACGGAATTCCCATAGCTAACGGTATATTGCAATCCGTGGACGCCTGCCCAAATGCAGGTCGCTTTCCGGTAACTTTTTCTATCAGATCGCTGCACTTTTGTGCTATCCGCATAATTTTTTCTGTATCGACCACTCCCATGCAGGGACGTTCTCCTATCTTTTTACATTCAATCTGAACATCATCTGTCTTACGTTTTTTTAATGTTTCATACAAATAGTTCTCGCATTCCACCAGGGCTTCTGCCTCATCCGAACGTGCTTCATACAGCATACTGCACTCCTGCGCAATCGTATTTACCGATGTCCCTCCCGAAATGACTCCGGCATTATATGTAGTATGCCCGGCGCCAACAGGCTGATAACCGTACAGTTCATGAATCAGTGCTGCCATTTCCGCAACTGCACTTTTATTGCCAAAATCAAGATAAGAATGTCCTCCTTTCGTCTTTACTACAATTCTATAACGATAAGAACCGACACTCGATGTATAGATATGATGCGTGTACAGATCAAAGCTGGTTACCCACCTTAAACGATTTCCATAGGACTCCATCAGTTTACGGCTTCCTGCAAGATTTCCAAGTCCTTCTTCCCCAACATCAAATACAAACCAGACACCACAGGACCTTTTTTTCACTTTTTCATGGACATATTTGATCAGCAGCAATAATATTGCGGCATTTGCAGTATCATCTCCAATTCCCGGACAACACCACTTCCCCTTTTTTTCCTTTATCCTCAATTCTGTTTCTTCCGAAAATACGGTATCTAAATGAGCCATAAACATACAGTTATTCTTTCCAGATTGGATATTCCATGGCACGATCACATTTGTGCATTCGTCTGACAGTACTTCTTCTATTCCCTGCGCCTGAAGCCATTCCACGCAATATTCTGCTCTCTTTTTCTCATGTCCCGTCGGTGCTTTTATCAGTGCCATTTCCCTTAATGTCTGTTCTAATAAAGTTTTCTGTTCTTTGATATACTGCTGTATACTCTCCAATACATCTACCTTCTTTCTCTATTTACTCCGTATCATTATACCACCACTATAACACCATTCCACCCCATATGGTCTGCATGCCCGGTTTAAATATTCTAATATTGCAAGTGCTTCTATCTCATCTGCCACATACGGCAAATTCTTTTTGTATCTTTCCTTATAAAATCCAAGGCTTACCGGCAAAAGTTCTGTTTTTACACATTTTCCGTCTATAATCTCAAAATACGGAATAACCGTCTGATAAACTTCCGGTATCGTATACAGAGTTTTCTTTGCCTTAGCACTTCTTTTTGCAATTCCTTCTGCCCCGGATGCAGATTCCGGCAACCCGTATTTTTCCATATAATCAGCAGGAAGATCCCGCACAAACTCATTTTCAAATATAAAATTACCAAGACAGTAAAAAATAGGACAGTCCTTATAAAACTCAATTCCTTTCATCTGATGTGTTCCACTTCCGACCACGGCACAGGCACCGGCATCAATACAGGCATGTGCAAATTCCTCCATAAAATAATCTGCTTCATATTCCTGATCGGCTTTTATCTCATGCGAATGTATCATGATAACCACCGCCTCACAGGTATACAATGCCTCTTTTATTCCATTTAATGTTCTTTCCACATCCCGTTTATCAGAATAACTCCATCGTCCTTCCTGCTCATTGCTATCCACAATAGTAAATTCCATCGTTCCAAATTCCATCCGGTTCTCTGCAAGCGACGGTATAAACCCCTGCGCACGATGTTTTTCTCTCAAACTGTTAAGTCCTGTATTTTTATTGATTTCTTCCAGATATGCCGCATGTTCTTTTGTGATCTTGTAAAGATTATGAGTCCGCAACGCATTTAATCCCGGTCGTCCCGGGATTCTTGGGGTCTGGCTCCCTGCTCTCGCAGCATTTTCAAATGTTGAACAGATATCGATTACCCCAACTCTTCCATTTTTTGTCTCTATCATTGCAGGTCTTGCTGCCTCATATAAATTTTTTCCACTCCCCGCATAAAAAAATCCTGCTTTATTTACATTGTCAATGGTCATATTCAGACCTTCATAAGAATAATCCATACTGTGATTGTTTGCTAATCCCAGCATATTAAATCCATATCTTTTGATATCCAAAAGACAGGATTTATCCACAGTCAGCCACGTTCCTCCTGAAAATGCAGAAGCAAAGCAGGTCCCATCTGTGACTGTGGTCTCTAAATTTGCCATTCTGATATCACCACGTTTGATATACCGGCTGATTTCTGCTATTCCGTCATTTTCCCTTGGGATTTTTTTTGTGATCAGAATATCTCCGGCTGCCGTAAATCTGATAGGTTCTTTTTTCATCTGGATCTTCCTTCCCATATCTATACAATCACCAATTCTTTGTTTTGCATTTCCTCTATCAGATATAATACCATATCGTGCTGTCTTGTCTCATTTTTTCTTCTAAAACCATGACACCACACGATCTAACCCTCCTTCTCCGGCTAACAGCCACATTCCGTCCAGTTTCATTCGTAAGATATCCCTGCATTTTACCATACAAACACCTTCTTTTCTATTGAATCAAAAAAGCGCCAGAACCCCCCTTAGTTCCAACGCCTTTGTCAATAATTTTTATCATTTGCATGTAATATAGTCGATAGCTATATTTTTGTCAATATCCCGCTGTTTCTATATTTCAATAAATGTTTCTGCAGGGACTTTTACGTTTTGTCGTCTGTTTCGTTCCGTTCGAGATTCATCAGGTCAAAATCGACATATTCTCCATTGATTTTGAAAAAATGGGGAAACGAATATTTCCCTCTTCTATTAACTTATGTCTGTTGCATTTTGGCGTTTAATCCATAATACATACGTTTGATATATTACTAGACAATGTATTGCTATCTCAAGTACAAGTCTAACCGTGCTATTCATAGACAGATACTGGTTTGCATGAACTATAAGATTATAATTGGAATAAATGATGCGGAACATTCCCCAAATCGCAACCAAATAAATTATTATAGAATATATCTTACTTTTCTTACCCAAAACAAAATAAGCGAATGTTGCTACAGCACCAACTATATTTGGGATAATTAAAACAATCCACCATAAAACAATCTGAACATTTGAATAAATTACCATATTTCCAGTTCCAGTAATACAGGTCGCAGCAAAAAATGCAGTAATGACGGCACCCATCCTTTTTGGTGATAGCATTCCTCGTATAGCATTAACAAAACCATACGCAAAGGAAACAATCTGAATAAGCAATGCCAATACATTTATTACAATCGCTTGAATATCATTATAATCAATCATCTCTGATTGCAACGGGAATCTAATTATAATGTCCACAATAGTGATAAAAAATGAAATTATCACAAACGCATAAAGAGCTATCATTATGTTATTGACGCTCTTCTT
>ULWU01040625.1_pt1 | contig 18916 bp, 15 predicted proteins | sample 1960661 | NCBI WGS metagenome assembly ULWU01 (sample SAMEA4835821, study PRJEB28245) | human gut metagenome | biome: gut microbiome; material: fecal sample | place: Denmark | collected 2008
TCACCACATCCGGCATCATCAGACAGAGCATAGTCGGCAAGCCTGTCCTCTATCGATCGCATAAAGTCGGCAGTGCCGCCCGGCTTGAGCCTGGCAGCATATCTTTCAGCGCTTGTCATGTCCTGCTCCTTGAAGCAGTGTTCCTTTGCGAAGACCATCCCTATTCTGTCTATGAACCACATCGCCTCATCGTAGTTCTCTTCCAATGCGTTAACAAACAGACGTCGAATGTGGACGAGACAGGCACTCCTCTTCTTGACTCCTCCACGAGGAGGACTTTCCAGTTTCGCCAGTTCCTCGTCCGTCATGTCAAACACCTTATAGCAGACATATCCGTCAGTTGTGTAGAACCCGATGAACTTCTCAAGGTACGGTTTGATGGCTTTCGCGCCACGACTGCCTTCCTCGTAGAACAGCCAGGAGAGTCTCAGCACCTTAGCTGTGATGCTCCAGAAGTACTTTTTTCTATAGACCCTGTTGCCGTCGGCATCCTCGCATCCTACCAGACCGGGAGTCTCGTCTATCATCCAGTAACCTGCTGTAAGCATTGCCCGCTCCCAATATTCCTTCATCTTGCCGCGCATATACTCAATGGCTCTGTGGATATTGTCTCCGAGAGTCGATTTCGACATCCGCAGGCCAAGAGCCCTGAGTTTCCTCGCTATCTGCTCGAACGGAGTATTATACCAGAACTTCTCCATCAATATGTAGCTGAGGGTATCTGTACCGAAGCAGCAACCTGCTATCGGGCGGTCTACCGTTATTGTATCCAGTGTCCTGATGTCTTCCTCATTGCGGAAGCGTACCGTGGCCGTCTCGTAGATGTGTTCCTCTACCTTCACCGGGGTGAACAAGATAACCTTCACGAAGTTCTTGTCTATCTTTCCATTCCTTGTCACATAATATGCTCCTTCCGGCAGTCTATAGTAGTCCTCAAGCCTGTGATATGTCGGACTGTCCGTATATGCGGCCGCCTTCGAGTAATCGATGCGCTCAACTTTCACCTCACTTCCGGGATGAGTCCTGAGCAACCTCTTCCGGATAGCACTCACAGTGTCTCCGGAAGATGGATTGTTCCGCGGAACCTCGGTATCGGCTCCACTGTCAGACCCCGCAGTGCCATCGAAGTTGTCCTTGCCGCTGTTACGATCATCGCCATCACGACGCTTGCCAAGACGACTTGATCTCTCCGACTTGCGGCCGTAGAGTTTACCGGCGTTCACCTTACCGCTGAGCGCGAGGGCGGAGATTTGAGCGGTCAGCTCCGATATCGTTTTGCGTAAGTCTGACAACTGGCCTTCATAAGACGCGCAAGTCTTTTCCTGAGCCGCCCTCATATCCTCTATCATCCCCTTATAGAACTCCTCAACCATTCTCCGGTCACGACCGTCAGATTCGGCAAGCCTTCGCTCCAAGGCGGCCACCGCATCGATCAGCCTTGCATTCTGATCCTTCAGCTCAGCAATGGTCATATACGCCAGTTTGAGTTGTTCTTCGGCTCTCATATTCTTCGTTTTCCTACATATAAAGGTACGAAAAATAATTGAAACCACAAAGGATTATTTCAATTATTTTATTGGTAATCAAAGATTTAACAACCTTTTAATCCATGTATTTTACCACCGCAGAAGTGCTTGCCGCGCACTCTGTGAGCATAACAAAGTCCGACCAGCAAATTTTACCTCCGACACGTTCAGGGTCCGTCAGCGGCTATATAAAACGGCCTTCGTCCAACCGGATCGTCGTTAGTTCATAGCGATTGTATTCGCGTATGAGAACCTTTTTCACTCTGGGGTTGCGCCCGCTAAACACATATACGCTCTTGGGCTTCCTGGGATTGTGACCTAAGTCTTCGCTGATGATTCCGCAAAGGCCGTAGATACCTTTCCGCATATCTACCTTGCCCGTGTACAGGTACAGCCCATATTCGCTCGTTATCGATATCATTGTCAGTTCAGAATCTTGCGGATTGCACTTATGACCTCCTCCACATCACCGCCCTTGCGACTCATAACCTGACCATTGTTGAACCGGATGCGGATTTCACAAACCCTCATCGGCTCATCGCGTTGCACCGATGATTGAGGCACATCTGGATTTACCTCTATGAAAACGGGATGCTTGTCCGCGATGATCTTCGCATCCATCTCGCTCTAACCTTCTCTCGCCAGCTTGCAGAACTTCCAGTAGTCGTACCCCTCGTCCTCGCAAAACTTTTTCATTGAACGACCCCGGCCGTATCTGTGATACTGACGCAGCGCCGCCGCATAATCAACCACGCCCGACTGGGCGGATTCCTGTGCTGTTTGATTCTTTGTTTCCATTTGCCTTGAAATTTGATTTCGGCAAAGGTGAATCCTATTTTTCAAAAGGCAAGGCGGAGAAGTGAACGCTTACCGACCGCGGCGTATACCGCGTAGGAGGAGGCCTGGTGCTCCATACATGATTCCGCCTCGTCATCTGCAAGCCACGAATCTGATATGGCATACAACATTTGTCCCGTCCTGTACGGGGTTCACCGAATGCTTACACTTCATTAAATCAGATTACTATCTGTATGCCTAACATATTCGCACTATAACACTAAAAGACAAGTCCTGCCATCACAAAAGCTTCGAGCAAAAGTAATATGGCAAATACCGTATAGCTTTTTGACAAAAAATTGAAAGCATGGTTTTCGTGCATCATCCATCCACGAGTTGTTATCAATGCAGCTACAATTGCATACAATCCTTTTCCCGCATTTCTTATCATTACAGTCCACCAACAATTTATGTCAGGAGCTTTTCCCCAATGCACAATTATCAAGAGTAAAGCAAAGAAGATAGCTGTAATGGACATCCAATAAATTGCTAGATACCACCATTTTAATCCATTAGGGACTTTAACATCTATATTAAATTTTACTATTTGCCTTTCCTTTGAACCTTTAATCACTATTGATTGCACTTCAAAGTCTTGGCTTGCTTGTCTCTCTATATCATTTCCGTTTCTATCATCTTCAACGGATATATTGAAATCTTTTGGGGCTCTGACATAGAACCAACAGTTGGATATGGGTGCTAATGTCCTATACTTATAGGTTATGCTTTTTTCTAATATTGGTTCAACGAATTTACATCCTTTGTTCTTATCTTTGTTGCTTTGAACAGAATCAAAGTAGCTGAGCTTGATAGATTTTACATTACTTTTGCAAGTGATAAAGCAAGGTTTTCCATCAGACATGTCATAAAGATATTCTACCAATTCGTCTTGCGACTGCTTTAGTTGTGATGCCAGTTTTCCAAGTTCTGTCTTTAAACAATTACTCAATAAATCCATTACTCGTCTACGAGAAACAACTGCTACTTGCTTGTCATCAACGAATATTGTCAACCAACTCAAACGATCGCGCGTATTAAAAAGATAATACTCTCCTTCTTTGAGATCTTCGGTATTTTCCAACTCGTATTCGTTGGTCATACATACTCTATTAGGCGTTTCAAACTCCATCCGTCTTTTCTCACGTGCCACTTTAGCAATCAAATTACCAAAATTCTGTTCATAGAAAGCCGTAGTTTCCGTCAAAAGTTTGTATATATTCGGATAAGTGGAGGAAAACATATTCATATGCAACTTGATTGCATCTGCATCCGAACCATTTATAAAAAAAGCAACCTCTCGTTGTCTTGAATCATTGAAATCCCCAAATCGTCCTATTTCCTTCATAATATTCTTAATGGACAAACAGACATGCATCTATCGCAATATCCATCTGATATCATGCACGAATGTCGTACTTTCTTTTGTTTATCTACAAGTTGTTCAGAAAAGATTGCACCTATATTGTGTCGTGACAAAAGAATGGCTTGTTTCACAACTTTCATGGTTTTTATAGCTTCAATCATCACATTTTTGTCGATTGTAGATATTAGGTGTTCATTTCTCGTCACACAATTTAATATGTTTGCAACACCCCAATATGCCATAAATGAGGCTCCAATAGCAGAACTAATATGATCCTGACCTATAGATGTATCTGTAGGTATAGGTCCTAATGGCATTATAGGGGAATCAAACTCTCTTAATAATTTAGCATGTCGCTCTAGTTTATCAATGGAAATGTGTCCGACATTCTCTACTATAATCTTGACTCCCTTGCTTTTCAAATACCTAGATACAGCCAATTGATGTTTGGTTTCTGCTATATGAACTTCATCACACGCATCGAATATATTCCCAGGGCGGAAAGTTGTTCCCAAACTGATAGTTATATCATATTGCAATGCTATATCAATTATTTCATCAATATGTTCAAGAAATAGATTTTTCTTACGTTTATTAATCTGCATATCATAAAGACATATTCCTCCGCCCCTGCTTGTTATTGGCATTTCTCTGCTTTGTGCTATTTCAAACAAATCAAAATTTGCAGTGAAATGTATTGTAACAAAGGAGACCCCATCTTTACCCAATTGAATTAAATATTCTTTACAAGTTTGCCATTGCAGACCATTTTGTCGTGTGAAAGGTATATATGAAAGTACGGTACCTACATGAATGTTTAATTCCTCCTGTACTATTCTGTACAATGGTATGTCCTGTTTTATGAGGCTCAAATCCATCATCATATCTGGTATAACTCCAGAATCTTTGATTGCTTGAATCTTTTCTTTTTCCTCCTGATAGTCCGCAATTGTATTTGCCCCTATGTTACAATTGATGTATAAGTTGTCATTTGCTATATCCATGTCATTGCACGATTTTTAAGCATCCATTAGTTTCAAAAAGTTTTCAAGGAACTATGTAGGGATTGTCGTTTAATGTTTTCAATCTGAGCGAGGCAGCCGCCAAACGAGCCCTTTGTTCTATCCTGTCCGCCAGCTGGACCACGTTTGTCGTGTGGATGCCGAAGAAGATGTAAAGGATTTCCGTCCGCTTCGTCCTGGCCTTGACCCTCCGGAGATCGTAGTGCTCTTTCTGTGTCCCGAACGAGCCTTCCATCGCAGTCGCCCGTCTTTCTATGCTAATAAATAGTGTAATCTCTCATTAATCATTATCATCTTCATAATCGCCCATTTCTGAAAGCATATCAAGTTGTTCGTATAAAGATATCTTAATCAGTCCTTTCTCCACCAATTTCTTTCTTCCACGACGGAGCAATTTATGGTACTTCGATTGGATTTTCTTCCATTTTTTCTGTAATTCAGTTGGTTCGTATGAACGGAATTTATGATGTAACACTCCATCTTCACCCATCCAAACATAACCTCCAACCTGTATCCTTGGCCAGTATGTTCTTCCACCTGGCTTATACATGCGTTCCATTAGGACTGGCCAAACAATGCATTTAGCATTCTCATGCAGATACCTTAATAATAAATCTTTCCTGAAAAATAAGCCAGCATGACCGCCATGTACCCAATAGCTATCGTAGCAGGCTACAGAACCATCTTCTGCAAGCCATACGCCATCTGTTACGGAAAACCTTAAATTCAGACCATTGAACAGATATGGTGAAGGAAATATCATTTCACGAGAACTATTAATGGAAGCGTCAGCATATTCACTAATATCATAGAGCAAATACGATGGTTGAACTTTATATAATGTGTCTCCGCGGCCTGCATTATACTCACATTCGGTATAACCGTGTGCCTCAATTTGTGTTTTATAACTCTCCGACCAATAATATTCGCGATAATAACTATATTCAGTTTCATGATTCTCTGTGCTATTCCTGCCGCTCAATCCTTCTTTATCAATCAACTCACACATCTCCTTACGGTGTTCCTTATCTACAAGAAATGCCTGAATGAACGACCACAGTTCACGCTCTATAGGATATGCAGTATCATCATTTGATATAGAAGAAACAGTATAATATGCATGTAAGCATATCCAATTATCAGGTTTATTCTTGTATTCTAAATAATGCGAAATAGGAGGCATTTTTTTCCAGGCCATCATCCATTCGTTTTCAGTCCCAGAGGACATATCATATTCTGGTACCCGATACGCAGGTAATGATGTTGTATAATCCCGAATATCAGGATTCATCATGATAGTAGGGTCAAAACGCCTCAAATGATATATAGTGGGGACATTCCAAGAACGGTCAAACTCTTCACCATAATGATTGTCATCAAGAATAGCTGCAATTCTGTACAAGGCTATCCATTGATATTTCTTTCCTATTCTTTCTATCTTATTACCATATCTTTCCCAACTTGAATGACGGCCATCAAATCCTTTGAAAACCTTGGCATCGTACCCAAATTCTTCAAAAATCATCTTGATTCCAAAGTTTGAAATCTGTTCAATGTCATCACTCCAGTTGTCCAGCGCACTTTGAAAAACATACCTGCCAAAATCACCATACATTCCTCGGGAACTATATTCCGTTCTCATAGAATGCATAATGTTGTTTTGAGCAGTTAGCAGTTGCTTGTCTTCCACCTGATCATACTTAAGTTCATATTTCAGAATCTCATCAGTTGGCACATAGACACCTTTCTTTACATTTGCGTAAGGTGGTTTCACCAGTTCTGGCTGATAGTTAATCCCGCAACCGAGTGTTACAGAGTAATCAACTATACATTTTGCATAATCACGGATTAGAATATGCTCGGGAGGATTGCCTTCTTTAAACACTATGTCATATACAAGTTGAGTTACTGCCGTAACGTATTCTTTTGAAGCATTTCCAGTACAGCATCCAAAAGATACAGCAAACACGCGCTCAGTGATATATGGATCGTTAACAAGACCGAAACATTTGATAAAATCAATAATCAAATCCTTTTCGTTTTTTAGAATATTGATAAGAGCTCTGCTAGACTTGTCTCGAAGCTCTATATAAGTTGTTGAAAGGCTCCAAGCCAACAAATGAACCACATTCTTTAGACTTTCCTTATCTATGCTCTGTAACATGTCAGGAGATGCAGACCACCCCCATTGAGCCAAATTAAGTAACGAGCCTGATAATTCATAAGGGGTTGAAATTGCTTGTGTCCAGACTTCATCTCTCTTAACCATTTCCATAGGGGTTAAAAGGTCATCCAGTGTATTGACAGAAAGGGGGAAATCCGTTCTGAAGGGATTGTTTACTATCACATTTATGATAGTGTTATAGTCTTTCGCCTCAAATATTTCTCCAAGAATCCGTACGCCACCAGATGTAAGGTTTGTTCTTGTCGGTAATCCCTTTAAGAATAAATCCACAAGGTAATCATCATAAAAATCAAAATTAGCAGCAGGCCTTGGAAGTTCAAAAAACTCCTTGCCACGGTATTGAGGTATCAAATCGGTCAACGCCTCAAGAACAGACTCTGACTGATTTGTCAGTTGCTCAAAAGGGACTTTTTCAGCCAAAACCTCTCCTTTTAGGTACGCCCCAATTGTATCATACCCGAATGAGTATGAAATTCCCTCACTATCTTCATTTTCGTTCAACACACCTTCATCAACAAGGGCATCAAGATAGGCATCTTTCCTTTGTGGCATTCCAACGACATTCCCAAACAACACTATAACTTTCTCGCGTTTCAGGAGCCATCTGTTGTTCTCATTAACCATCTCTCTGCCAAGCGCTTTAAGTGCAAGTTGTAATACTGGAGATTGCGAAGAATAAGAAAACGACTCCGCTAACCGTTCATTAAAGTGCTTTATGTAGTTATGGATAATTTCCAGTTTCCCTTCGAACTTCGGAGTGGTCTTCTCTCCGGAATGGGTCCTACAAAAAAGAGTAAGAAGCAAAGGGTTAGTGAACTCGCGCTTAAACAAAGGCCACGAGGGAAGTGGAACATTAAAAGAACGGAACATATATTCCACAGCTCCAGTTGTATTCTGCTCAAACCCCCTATGCCTGTATGACGGAAATTGTTGTTGTGTAATGAATTTAGAGAACCAATTATGGTCACTACTTGTTCTAACAGAAAGAATCAGTGAAATATGCGTATAGGGTTTGAACTCATTGATAAAACTGAGCAAATGCGACTTCCATATTGATAGACCTTTACCCTCATTGATACCATCCACCACCATCAACACTCTACCATTCTTTTGACCATAAGCATCCAAAGCTTTTAAGAAAGTTTCCTTCTTGCAATTAATATCCAATATCGTCAATATCTGTGACATAGGATTCTCCATGTCTGTAATAAGTTTGCCTAAGAAGAATATTGTCGGAAGGTTTCGTTCAATTCTAGCACTCGACAGTTTAGCCAACAGATGAGTTTTGCCACACCCGCCTTGTCCGTTAATAATAAAGACTTGACTAGACATGCTTCGTATCCATGGATTATCAGTTCTCTCCCTAACTTTCCCTAAAGAGGCATGTATCTTGGTAAATTTATAGTCACTGTATGATAACTTCTGGTCCCGAATACAACCCAACAGCAAGTTGTCTATCTCTTCAATATCATCAACCACTTTCTTTGGTTCGTCACCATCATAAGCCGTTTTTGTTAGCAGTGTTCTAATCTCAGTGATAATCACCTCTATTTTTTGCACCAGCTCTTCACCAATAGAGTTTACTAATGCTTCTCTTTCTCTTGAGAATCCTATGTACAATTCTTTAATGTCATCAGAAAACACTTTCGTTATCCTATTGTCTCTACAAGTGGAAGCCAAAGCATCATCAAAATACTCGTATGTAAAGTTGATAGAAAGATCAATCGATCTTCCCAAGTCTGAAATAGCCTTTTCTGTTTTCAGACGGAACCAGTCTTGGTTAGGCACAAAGGAAAGCTCATCGTTGATGATTGCCGCTGCTGATGAAATGATATCCGCCTTGTATCGTTTTGCACTTGTGTAGAGAAAAATGCACTGACATACCGTAATTAATAAGATAAGAATTAATACAGCCCAAACTGGAATTCCGTTGTCATATAGCAAGTCCAACTGATATGTATTTTCACCCTGCTTTACCTTTAGAATTCCTCGAGCAAAAGAGAGTATTGTATTACCTCCCGCTATTGTTGTCACTGCCCAAAAGTATAATTTATGTGCTCGGTTTAGGCTACGATTTTCTAAAAACCTTTTTACCGCATCCTTCAACTCTTCCTTATTTAAGTCAACATTCCCCTTTATAGCCTTAATGACACCTTTGATTAGCGTAATATCAAAGGTGTGCACTATGAAGAACCATAGCACAATGAATACTATCAGCAAAATCACGATAAAGGTTATTGACATATATTTTACCTATTTATAAGATTGCGTCTTTTGTTATCAAGTGGATTTCTCCGTAAGTTAGGAATTGTCGTTTAATGTTTTCAATCTGAGCGAAGCAGCAGACAATCCCTTCCTTCTCTGCGTCCGACTCATAAAAATCCAATTCTATATCTGTTTCCGGTCGTTTCGGCCGGATTTGTTGGGCTGTTTTTTGTGGCGCTGAGATAGGTTTTCACGGGACAATTCATTAACTTTGTTCCACATAGTAACAATTGAGATAAGGTTGTTTTGTGTTATAAGTGCTTATTTTTATGACTCCAAGCATTATAAAAATAGCACTTATGTTTTTTCTGCCCAACCGTAACTTGCGGAACTGGATTATCACGTTTCGGTAAACTTCCCTTTCCAAAATCTACGGCCTCATGCTTTTCCTCACAAGACCGAAGTTCTCTGCCATCTCGCGGAGAGGGGCAGTTTCGTATCCTGCCCAATTCGCTCTTCTCGAAAGTTGAATAGTAGAGCTCGTAAAAATTGAACTCCGGAAACGCAATGTCTGACGCTATCTCAGAAAAATTTAGTACTTTCGACATGCAGATTGATTTTGCGATTCCCCCAATTTCTCACTTTCGACGGTGGTTGGGAAATTCTTTTCCCTTTTTCAAAGTCACGAAATTTCTATCACTTTATCAATCAATTAGTTAAAAACAAAAATTTTTGGACATTTCACGACAGTCCCTAAATACCAAAATTCGCCCGAATCCTGTATAATCCCACAGATTACACCAAAATTCGAGCGACTAATTCATCTCTCTCCCATACAGTCCACGAACAATCTCCGCGAAATTCTCTATCACGTACGCTGCGTCCTCCATTGACATTTTGGTGTTCAGAGGGAGCGTGATTTCATTTTCGAACAGATGATAGGCGTTCGGGAAATCGGCGATGTCGAAGCCGTGAGCCTTGTAGGCGGTCATCATCGGGAGAGGCTTGTAGTGGACATTGGTTGCAATGCCGCGCTCGGCCATCTGCTCGATAACTTTGTTGGCCTCTTGGCGGGTGCGACCCTGGAGACGGACCAGGTAAAGATGATGCGAAGAACAATGATCTGGAGCCCTGTGATTCAGATACTTGACCTGATGGGCTGCATCAAGGCCAGCGTTCAGAGAATCGATGCCGGCATTGTACAATGAAACCATCTCGTGGCGCTTCTCCAGCATTGACGGATAACGCTCGAACTGGACGAGACCGAGAGCCGCCATGATGTCGGTCATGTTGCATTTGTACCATGGGCCAATGATATCGTACTCCCATGCGCCTAGCTTCGTTTTCGCGAGCGCATCCTTGTTCTGGCCATGAAGCGAGAACAACTGGGAGAGACGGTAGATAAACTCGTTCCAGGTCTCACCCTCAATGAAAGGTACAGGACTTCCACAATACACCTGCTGACGCTCCACCTTCTCGTTTCCGAACGGCAGATTCCATGTCAATGCGCCGCCTTCGGCAGTAGTGAAATTCTTCACCGCATGGAAAGAGAACGAAGAAAAATCAGCAATCTCGCCAGCCATCTTGCCATGACGCGAAGCGCCGAATGAATGAGCGCAGTCATTGGAAATGGCGATACGGCCCAGAAGCTTCTGAATATCATTTGCAGGATGGAATTTTGCCAGAATTTCAGGACGGTTCACTATCTCACGAACCTTATCCACATCAGCGCTGATACCCGCAATATCCACAGGTACAATGACTTTGGTACGCTCAGTGATAGCATTTGCCAGTTTATCGTAATCCATCTCGACATTGTCCTTCTGAGAATCCACCAGGACAATGGTAGCACCGACATGAGCGACGACAGATGCCGACGCAGTATAAGTATATGCCGGAACAATCTCCGCGTCCCCCCAAAACTCACACCGCCTCGCTCCCGTCTTCGCCGTACTTCCCGTCCTTGGCTTCATAGATTACGGACGGCTCCAGGACTTCGACCGTGTGCCAGACGCCGGCGGGGACGACGCAGCCGTAATTGCCGGAGGACTGGTCCAGGACAATGCGTGCCGTTTCATGGAGACGACGCCCAATTGCCATATCCTGCTTCTGTTCAATGCCATCTCCAGATTCAATGCCGTCTCCAGGTCTCTCTTCCTCGTAAAGCACCTCGACCAATTTTCCATGAAGCAGCAGGACATTCTCTGTGCTGTTCGGGTGCCGATGGATAGGAACCACAGTGCCAGGAAGAAGAGCATTGAGCATACGCTGGCTGTTGTCGTCGGATGACGTACGCAGGTCATAGTTCTGACGAAGCCGTGGATTTTCCGCAGCCTCGGACAGCAACTCCGAAATGAATTTATTGTCGATTTCCAACATTATTTCACTATTTTAACGACTCCAGATATTCCTCATGCAGATGATAATACTTTTTCATGAATACGATGTAGGCGATGCTTAGAACAATCAATGCACCAAGCAGATAGAGCCAATGCGCCATAACTGTATTCGGAATAATATAAATAAATCCGAGAGACACCGCCAGCTGCAGCAACGCATAGAGCGATGCCACCTTCACATGCCCGATCTTCAATTCATTCGCCATAATCTGATATGCATGCTTGCGATGCGCTTCTCCCAGATTCTCATGCAACATTATGCGATGACAAATCGTAAGACAGCCGTCCACGCCATAGACCAACAAGAAAATCAGCCAAGTGATATCTCCAGTCCTGAGAATCAATGCCCCGATCAGAAACAGCAGGATATAAGCCACTCCGATTGACCCCACATCACCTGCAAAACACTTCGCCTTACCCTTGGGCCTGAAATTGAAATAACAGAATACCATGTCCGCAAGAATCACCACGAAGATAAGAGATTGATTCACAAAGTCCATACTCTGATTGAGCAGAGCTAATGGTATAAGCGATGCAAGCGCATAAGCCCCCGTGATGCCATTGATTCCATCCATGAAATTGATGACATTAGACGCACCTACGCAAACTATGAGTGCAAGAATCACCACCCACCACATGTTCAGATGCAAGATGTCCAGCTGATAAAACATCATCAGCATAGCTCCGAATTGCGCCACAAGCCGCACGCTGTCTGGCAACGAATGAATATCATCAATGAAACTCACGCCGGCAACCAACGTCACTGCCAGCAGGAACCAGATGTAGTCCCTGATTTCCAGATTCAACGAAGGTATCCACCCTGCCGCAGCAAAAGCCAACCAAATCCACAGCGCCAAAAGGAAAATAATCCCACCGCCACGCAGGACAATGCTGGAGTGCGACGAGCGCTGATTAGGTTTGTCAATGATATTGAACCTGTCTGCCACCTTGAAATATGCTAATTCCGAGACAAGAAGAATCAAGAAGATGATTCCGTAAATAAAATATGAATTCATATTATCTTGATATAACGTTAGTTGATTAACTTAAAAGAGGGCAGGTCCGGAAATCCAAGCCCGCCCTCATAACCATTAACCTGCCATTTTCGATATCCTTGCAGATAACTCTACCAATGGTAGTGGTTTATTAAAGCTGTAGTCATATATCGGCTCACCGTATGCGTCCACTTTTCCGCAAGCTGACGCTTGCCGCTGATTTTCAGCGGTTTCCTTAAACTTATTTTTTTTCGATTATTTTGATTTTTCTTCTATGCGGGCAGATAACAAGGCAGGCAGTTCGTCAGGTCATCACCGTCCCTTGCCGTCCGAAGCCGATCCAAAAGGGATTTCAGATAGTCTTCCACGTTACGCCTCACCATCTTGCAGCTCTCGATTATCGTGTACATGAACGCGTTGTGCCTGGCAGACCTCTCGCTTCCGATGTTCCCGGCGTTCTTCAGGTTCATCTTTATCCGACGCATCATCTGCTCGCTGAGGTTGTTCGACAGTTCCACGTCGCCACACTCAAGCACCCTCTTCATCGCAGGCCATTCGCCTATCGCATATTTCAGGGCCTTCCTCAGCAGTTCGCCGCAGCCCGCGAAGTCAGACTTCCGGAACACCTCCAGACGCTCCTCTATCCTCCTCATTATGTCCGCCGTGTTCCCCCGGCTTAAGGCGTTGCGCAAGTCTCTCTGCAAACTGAAAGCCCCTCGTCATCCTTGCCTCGGCCGGCGTTACGCTCTGATTTACGCACGAAGTTCCTGCCGCTGAACACTTAGACGCTCTTCGCGGTGTTCGGATTAAGCCTCATCTCATCGCGGACGATACCGCTCAGGCCGGATATTCCCTTGCGCAGGTCCACCTTCTCCCGATACAGGTAGATGGAATATTCACTTGACATCGTCACCATGGCGCCACTATCCAAGCATCTTCCTGACCATGCCGAACAGTTCGCTGATGTCGCCCTCGCACTGCGACAGCTCCATACCATTCGTGAACCGCACACGCACGTCGCGGATGCCGAGGGTCTTCTCCGGGCCGCCGCCGTCAACGACAAGCGGGATGAACCCGCCCGACAGCTGGCGCTCGTCGGCCTCCCTGAGGACGCTGTATTCCTTCTGGCCCCTGCGTGAATATTGCATGAACTTCTCATAGTCATATCCCTCCTCCTCACAGAACTTCTTCATCGAGCGGCCACGGCCGTTCTGGTTGTAGTGCTTGAGCGCGAACGCGTAGTTGATTGTCGGATCTTCCTTCATCTTTGACTCCGTTTTTTTGATTCGTGACAAAGATGAGCAGACTTGTTCAGAACTCAATGCGGAAATGTGGACGCGTACTGTCCATCACCCTGTAGGGAACGTTGTTTCTGTCGCAGAACGCCCGCATCGTCATCCCGCGCGGCACCCACTCACTCTGGTACTCCACATAGAAACGCTCCAAGTCTTCGCTGCTGTACATTGGTCTCGTTTTTCCGGCTAAGGTAAGGGGCTTTTCTCCGGGTCCAAAATTTGACCACTAACTTACAGGACATGAGGATAATGCGTGAACACAGATGATTGAAAAATTTGACATACAATATTACCGTTATTTCTTGAAACTCCTAATCGTCTCCCTCAACCCATCCTTGGCGCGGACGGGCATGTGGTCAATGCCCAGCGCGGCCTTGATCTTGGCATTGTTGACGACGTAGTTTTCGGTGAGTTTCTGCATGCGGAGGGGGTTTAGAGAGGTGAATTCAAGTGCCTATTTATCTTTTCTCTGATCTCTGCTTTTAGATTCAAGGTCTTTTTTCATCACGTTCCTGCCAGTCAAGAATAGACCGACAACGACAACCATTGTCACACTTAGAAAAGATGCGGCAAAAGTAGTCATGCGAAATTTAACAGCAAAGAATATCGCTACCGCGACACAAAGAAAGACTATTATAAATCCAAAAACCTGACCTCGTTTGCTTTGTACTGTTTGACTACCAACAACTTTAGTTTCCAAGGTCATTCTGTGTTCCTGTTGTTTTTCAGCCATTTTCAAAATCCTATCTGCCGAGCCGGGAAGGATTTCCTCATAACGCGCCAATGATTCCGGTGGAGGTATTGGTCCTGAATACATCTCCTCGCGGATAATTGTCAGAGCATCCTTGACATCCTTTTTCCGGCTCTCAGGAACGGCATCCAAGATTACCTTATCTGGGCTTTCTTGTTCTTCGGTATGATTGTTCCCTGCAACCAATCTACCATCTTGAATAGTTTTTTCACTCATAATAATCAAATTTTGGTCACTTCATCACTGAATACAAATCCTGACCGACTACGCCAAAGTCAGACTCTAACGCCGTTCTGTCAGCGGCTTCCGCTGACGAGGATTCATTATAGGAGTAATATGGAGAGAATATTCCCAAAAGGTTTCCCATTCCGATCAGAAATGATCCCTTCGCGAAAAGATAATCTGTTCTGTAAAATGACTTTTTCATACAAATAAACATTACCTAACAAATATACAAATTTCAGACTAAACTTTCAACAATAGAACAAACAAAAATATTACACCCTGAAATTCTCCAACACATCCAGAGGCTCCCAGGACAATTCCTTGCGGGCTTTTTCGTTGCTGAAGGTAAGGCTTTTGGTCATCTTTTCAAGTTTGTAACTATTGATTGGAGCCTTATTGCCCAGTAGATCACCGACTTTGGCCATGCACCAAGCCATCCAATAAGGGATTGAAAGCGGTTTGCGTTTGCCCAGCTGCCTCGCGACTGAAAGGGACAATTCTCCGAATGACGGCTGACGAGTATCGCAGACATTATAGACGCCACCCTTCTCCTCCAACTTAGGTAATATATTGGCAATGTCCTCCGCCATCAAAATGCTCTTGACGACCTTACCTCCGGCAATATTCATATAGAAGCCTTTACGGATGCCATTGACCATCGCACCGAGATTGCCGGGAGCACCTTTCCCCGCAAGAAGCGATGGACGAAGAATTCCAAGAACCACATTATGTTCCTTGCACCATTGCGTCAGATACCCCTCCGCCATTATCTTGCTCTTCGCATACGGTATTTCACCATCAAGAGGATGCTCCTCGGTGATCAATTCTCCAAAGTCGCATCCATACACAGCGACAGTGCTAATGAATATCAAAGCCTTCGGCACCCCAACTTTTTCAAGCGCCGAACATAAATTAACAGTTCCTTGATAGTTCACATCAAAGAACGCCTGCTTCTCCGCCTCGGTCTTCGGCACGACATGAGCCTTTCCACAAGCATGAAGCACAACATCATAGTGTTCCGGAAGATCAGGAACTTCCTTTGCAAGATTAGCCTTCACATCATCGGCAGGAGTAATGCCACAAGTTATCACAACATACGACTTATCCAGCACTGGCCGGGCATTCCTGCCCAAAAAGCCCGTGCCACCGGTAAACAGCAACTTTTCCATTATATTATTTTCAAGAATTTATCCAAAATTGTTTTCTCTGAATATTTCGTCTCCGCCAACACACGAGCCCTTCTCCCCATTTCCTCCAAATGATTTCTATTCCACTCATCAGGCCACCCGCAATAGCCAATATTATTCTCCCGAACCAACAAATCAATTTCACTGTCTTCAGGGCCAAAGAATAGAATAGGTCTGCCTGATGCAAGAATATTATACGTCTTGCTCGGCACACCCAAGCCATACATTCCTTCCTGAAGCGTCACAACCGCCATATCGCATGCCGCCAAGACTTCATTTTGTTGGGACCGGAAGTAAGGCCCGTGAAAGAACACATTATCGTGTCTCTTTTCCTTGAGTCTTTCCTCCATTGCTCCAGTTCCATATAAATGGAATTCAATGCCTTCCGGTAAATCATCAATCACTTTCTCCAGTCCCTGAACGCGTCCAATGTTACCAGCATATTCCAAAACAATCTTTCCTTCCGGAAATGGTTTTGGCCGTATGTTAATAATGTCCGCCCAATTCTCTATGACAACAATTTTTGTGTTCTGATTATACCGAGCCACTTTGCGGGTCAACACGTCTTTCATATCCCTCCCCAAAGCGATCAATTGATCTGCCTTGCTATACGCCTTATCAAAAAACCGCTTAAGCATCCCATATAAAGGCAGTTTCAGACCTGCCGGACAGGTATTCTCCGGGAACACATCATGAACAAGAATATTCAGTTCAAATCCAATTCTCCTTTTCAGCCATGCCATCAACGGAACCATCGGAGCCGGATTTGTCACCATCAAGACTTTGTCTCCTTTACGCACATATTCCCTCACCAACGACATCATCCTTTTGCTCATAAGCAAGAAAGAAAGTGCTTTCCCGAAAGTCGTGTTTTTATCCAATCCAACCCCTTCGGCACGATGCACTTCAATGCCCTCGTGAAGTTCGAACCTGTGCTCAGCGTCTATCTTTTTCCGCTTATCATAAACCTCTGGGCCACATATCACGCCGACGGCGTACTTCCGAGCCATAGTATTGGCGATTTCCCCCATAATATAACTTGTAGATGTCTCGTCAGGGGGAAAGAGCTCTGTTATTATCCAAAGTTTCTTGGGATTCATTTCAAGACTTATTATCTATGCGTTTTTACGATGGTACTACTATGCTTGCGATTTCTTTACAAATATCATCACCCTCATTTTCACCTTCATTATCAGAATATGATTTCAGGATAATATCGCGAATACATTGCCTATCAATGTATTCTCCTCTTTCAGAAAGTATATTCATGGCAAACAAGCACCTGTAATACAGAATACGAATTTGACGTGGCGTTAGAATAGAACATGCAACGGTGACTTCATCCATTATAAGTTCAATCAGTCGCTTAATATCCAAATTAGCAGTAGGTTTGTCTGATGTGACGGAGTTTGATCGCTCATCTGTTGATAATATGTCTTTTGATTGTACTGTAATAGTAGCCCCACTGATTTCTATACTATCCACTCCTGATAATTCTTGCAAGAATTCAATATAATCGAGTTCTTTCAACTTTGGAAGTGAGATTGAGGAAACAAACAATTTATCAATCTGATCTCTTACTACATGTGCAAGGTTCAATCCACTTTTACCGATTGCCAATTCATATTTTTGCTCCAAAGCACTTTTTAATATGTTAACATCGATGCTGCACACCACAACCAAGCGTTCTCCAATCTTTGGATTTTCAAGAATCGTCCTTAACGATTCTATAACAGAAATAATTCTATAATAATCACATCTATCTATGTCATCAACATACAGCAGAACTTTCTTTTTCTTAGGACATGAAATTTTGAATTTAAGCAAAGCCTCAAGTTCTTTCTCAATCTCAGATTGAGTGCCTAATTCCTTATCAAAGGATTTACCCGAGAATACCTTACGCCCAAAATCTTGCACAGAATCCACATTATCATAAATTGTCTTTAAGATGAATCCAGATACTGATAATAGGCCTATCACCAACTCTGAATAAGAAGGAAGTTTTTCTCTAAATAGCCATGTAATAACAAAAGGACATACAAAAATGAATAAACTCCATAGAAGTTTCCATAAATTCTGCCAGACATTGAAGGCCACATGGCCACCCCAACATAATAGTTCTTTCTTTAGAGTTTCATACAAGTATGCCCAAATAGCAGGTGTCTCTTGATATTTCCAAGCATTAAATGATACAACAAAATATTTTAAAGCATCCTTACGGTTATCCAATATCTCTTTCACTCGTGAGAAGAAGTACGTTTTGCCCCTTCCCCATGGAGCGAATATCCCCATCATAGAAACATTTACAGAACTTGACTGGCTGATTGAATCAACTAACCTTACAAAACAAGTCGCCAAAGTACCTACTCCAAAACATGGATTAACATCCGCATCTTTCTGAATATCAGAATTAGCCGTAGGTTTGAATAATTCTCGACTGTACGTTGAAGAAGTCTCCTTTTTTTCATCAATATTTTCCTTAGAACTCAAAAGGGCATCGTCATCTCCAAAATCTATTTCAAATTTGGCCCCAGATTTTATTGATTTATCAGTATCTGACAAACTGTCAACTAACTTTTCTTGCTTCGATAAAAGATATTCTTCCACATATTCAGTTCCTTTTGCCGATAAACCAATAACAATAAACCTACCACCAATATACGGGATATACGTGGCAAACATAGAGGATTGATTCAAAGAATCACCTGCTTTGACAAGTTGATCCTTGGTCGCTTCTGGTATTTCTTTCGCAAAATCATCAATACTCAACTGAGTATGCTCCGCACTATCATAGACTATTTTCAGAATTCTGTCTTTTATCTCTTTTAGTAGCATAGGCATATATTACCAATTTTGTTGTCACAATGATATAGGACGTATGTATTTGTAACTACTCAGGTGCCCCTGTCCTGACCATAAACCGAGG
>ULWU01016976.1_pt1 | contig 18189 bp, 15 predicted proteins | sample 1960661 | NCBI WGS metagenome assembly ULWU01 (sample SAMEA4835821, study PRJEB28245) | human gut metagenome | biome: gut microbiome; material: fecal sample | place: Denmark | collected 2008
AAGATAAACTTGCCATTTGAAAATACTCCTTTCATATTTACAATGTTACTTTCTCTCATTGTGAAACGATATGTCTCGTTTGAATCTGAAATCAGTATAACGAAATTCACGAAAATGTGCCATACCACTATTTCACAAAGATTTTGAATCATATTGTATGAATTGCTTATAAACTTTTCTTTTTTTGAAAATGCTTGTCAGATTGAACAAATCTGTTTCTATTTCTTGGACATTTTCCACAAGTGGACCTCTACGTTGTCTCTTTTTCCGGCTTTTTGTAGAACGTAAGCTGATTCTTGCCATGTCTTTTTGACACATATAACGCATTATCCGCGGATTTGTACAGATTTTCAAAGGTTCTGCCGTCTCTGGGGAACACTGCTGCTCCCACGCTGGCTGTAACAGAATACTTCACGTATTCTCCGACTTCAAACTGATGGAAAAACTGCTCGATCTTCTTCCCTTCCCGTTCAATCATGGTAATATCACGGATGTCCTTGAGAAATACCATGAACTCATCACCACCGGTACGGCCCACAATATCCGTTGCACGGAACATGGACTGCAGGCGCACTGCCAGGTTCCGGAGCACTTCATCTCCGAAGGCATGTCCCATGGTGTCGTTGATCTTCTTGAAATTATCTACATCCAAAACAAACAATACCCCCTGCTTATCCGGATATTGCTCCATATATTCACGGATCTTACGCTCTGTGGCCATCTTGTTGTTCAGATCGGTCAGCAGATCGGTATCTGCCTTGTCCTCCAGGACTTTGCTGTGTTCTGAGGCCTTTATGCGTACCAGTACATTGATCACTGTGATCACAATAAGGGCTGCTGCGATCGATATGCTGATCTTGACGATCAGATTCACGATAGGTCCACGGAATGACTGCCGGATACCGGACAGATAGGATTCATCGATGCCTACCACCAGATTCCAGTCTGTGTCCGCAATGGGAAAATGACAGAGTATCTTACCTATACCGTTCTCATTGACATGCAGTATCCCCTTGTCTCCCTTCTGCTGTTGTCTGTCAAACAGTGTCCAGCTTCCAAGACTCTCCGCTACTCCTTTTAAGGAATTCCAGAAATCGTTTTGTAAAATTTTCGTTCCTTCTGTCGCTCCATAGCATGCCATAATGGTTCCGTTGCGATCGACCAGAGAGAAAAATGCCTTGTCTCCGTATATGGAATTCCCAAAGAAATCAGACATCTCTGCCGGCTCCATATAGCTGAGCAGGTATCCGTTTACATTTCCGTAATTTGTAATAGGACATACATAAATAAAGGCTGACTTTCCGTTGATCCCGTCCGTTCTGGTAAACAGATAATGCGGTGATTCACCAAAAATACTGTCATAGTAATTCAGCTCTGTCATATCAATCTGCCGTCTGTCATTCAGAAAGCCCATACCGTTGGTTGCGCAATATATAACCATGTATGCATCACTGGCCTTCATCAGTGTATCCAGCTTCTCATTCAGAAACGCATCACTTCTGTCCGGGCGGCTCGCCATGATCGACCCAACCGCATCCGTGATATTTTCCAAAGCTTTCAGCTTATCCTCTACCCCGGCAGCATAATAAAGTCCGATTTGTTCCGCCTGATCGTCCACAACTGTCTGTATTGCTGTGTCCATCTTATTATCAAAGTCATATATGCTCAGGACCAGTGCTGCGACTAACAATACACATGGCAGAACCCATTGAAGGAAATTTTCCCATATTTTTCTCTTCTGCATACTCTGAACACCTCTTATCTGCTGTCTTTAGAGTCTCCGCCATCAGGCCCCGGCCCGGCAGGCAACCTTGCTACTTATCCTCTATCTTAATGCTTTCATCGATCTCATCATGAAATACTCTTTCATCCTCTTCCGGTGATACTTCCGGTGCCGGCTCCTGTTCTGACAGAAGCTGGTCTTCCAGTTTTTGGAAAAACTTATTATACAGCATTGCGGACGCATATGCCGGCAGAGAAAAGCCAAACAGGAAGATGATCGGTATCAGTCGTAAAGACACCAGATATATGATCAGCGGGAAAAATGCCATCACAAACATCACAACTGTCTTGGGCAGCTGCAGAATGCTCATAATAAAAGCATTTCTGATGGTTCCCATGATCGTATTGTCAAATTTGGCAAGTACCGGGAATACATACAGTGTCGTACAGATCACAAGTACTGCCGCAGCCATGATCAGAATCACAAGTACACTGCTGAACTGTATTCCGGATTTGGTAATAATGTAATAATCTCCACCCAGTACTGCTGCTATCAGCAGGATCAGCAGCCAGATCAGAGTAGCCTGGCGGAAATTAGTCTTAAATGATTTGAAAAAGCTTCTGGTAATATAACTTTCCTCATTACGCACGATCTTCAGTGCCACATAATGCATGGAGGTAAATGCCGCTCCTGCGGTAATAATGGGAATACAGCAGATCAAAGTCAGAATATTCAGCCACATCAGGTCTGCCATTTTATTGAGTACATTCATTAACGGGCTGTCCAAGTCAAAAATCTTCATTTACGTCATATCCTTTTCTGTGTTTTATAAAAATTTCTCCATCGGTGTTACGCGGATCCCCGAAAAAGCTTCCTCTGCATGTACTGCATGAAATCCAAGCTTTCGATAGAAATCCACGGCATACGGGGCTGCCTTCAGCGACATATACCGTTCCCCCGCCTCTTTTTTCAGATATTCGCACATTCTTCCCATCAGACTCCGTCCAACACCCCTGTGATGATATTCTTCGTCCACGAAAAGAAGTGACAAATGATTGTAGTTCCGTACAGAAGCCGCTCCGATGATCCTGGCGCCATCCAAAGCCACCATCATCTGATATCTTCCCTGCCGGAACGACTTATAGAGGTGTTCATCCGTAATGAATTCATGAAAATTACGGATTCCCTCCTCTGTATAATCCACCGCCTCATATTTCAAAAAAGTCTTCCAGATCATATGCATGGCAGGGATCCAGTCTTTGTCCTCTGCCCATCTGATCTCGTAGCCATTCACCATCTCCGCCATACTGCACCGCCTCTCCGATTCAGGATCAGGGAAGTCTCTGTTCTCAGGCAATCCCCAGGACTTCCTTGCAGATCCACTGCCAGATGTCCTCCATCGCCGTCTCAGCGTCGTCTTCATTCAGGAGTTCATGTCTGTCATTTTCGTACAGCTTCACGATAATGTTCTTCACTCCGGCTCTCTTCAGAGAGTCACATGCCTTATGAACACCCTTACCGTAATCTCCCACGGGGTCTTCCTCTCCGGATACCATAAGAATCGGCAGGTTCTGGGGAACCTTTTCCAGATTCTCCTGCTTCTGCAATCTGCGGATCAATTCAAACAGAGTCTGAAAACCATTCACGGTAAAGGTAAATCCGCACAGTTCGTCTGCAATATAGCGGTCCACATTATCCGTATTCCGGCTGAGCCAGTCGCTGGAAGTTCTGGGGGAATCAATTCGTTTGTTATAGCCTCCGAAGGCAGCCTTGTCAATAAAATGGCTGACATGCTTCGAACCGCAGAACAGCTTCTGTATTCCCGCCATGGCTTTTGAGGCAAAAATCAGCCCCGACGACTGCATTCCCGTACCTACGATGACTGCACCGTCGATTCCGCTGCCGTAACGGCACAGATAGTTCCTCGCAATAAAAGATCCCATACTATGTCCCAGAATAATATAAGGCACCTGCGGATATTGTTCTTCCGTGATCTTCTTCAGACGATGTACATCCCGGACTACTACCGTCGCAGGATCCTGCTCGCAAAAGTAACCGAAAACTCCACCCTCTGAAACAGATTTTCCATGTCCCAGATGATCTTCACCGGTGACAAGGATTCCTCTCTTCGTCAGAAATTCTGCCAGATTCTCATAGCGTTCCACGTATTCTGCCATTCCGTGCACGATTTGCACGATGCCTCTTACGTTACCGTCATCGGGTGTATATCGCACTGCATGGATACGGTTCTCACCGTCCCGGGAGTCAAAGTAGAATTCTTCCTTGATCATAAGACCTCCTTGGTTGCAGAAAATCATAGGACGCATAAAACAAATGTCAATTTACAGTCATATGCTTCTGCGTCCTATTCATTATATATCATTTTATATAAAATTTTAAGTCCTATATTGCTTTTTTTGTAAAATAGTAACCATTACATCCGCACTGTTCATGGCTGAACTGTTTTAGCAGATCTCTGCTCCTGCCGGCATATTTTTCTCAGGGGTTACCAAAGCGAGGTTGCCTTCAGCATCTTCTGCACACAGAATCATGCCCTCGGACAATACTCCTGCCAGTTTCGCGGGCCTCAGGTTCACCAGTACCATAACCTTTTTGCCTACCATTTCCTCGGGGCTGTAATGAGCCTTAATGCCGGAGACGATCTGGCGTACCTGACTGCCGATCTTCACCTGGCTGCACAGAAGCTTCTTGGACTTAGGCACTGCCTCACAGGAGATGATCTCACCTACCTGGAACTGCATTTTCGCGAAATCGTCATATTCGATCTCTGCCTTGGGCTCGATATCAATGGCTTCCTGCTCTGCTTTTTCGGCTTCTGCATTTGCTTCTTGTGCTTCATGCTCCGCTGCTGCCTTGATCATGGCTTCTTCCAGCTCTGCCTCTTTTTTCGCTACCTCCTTCATATCCAGACGTGCGAAGAGGATTTCGGGCTGGTCGGTTACTTTGCTGCCGCTCTCATACAGACCGAACTGCTCCAGCTGGTCAAAGTCTCGCAGGGAGGTATTCAGCTGTTTTGCAATTTTCTCAGCTGTCTCGGGCATATAGGGCTCTAACAGGGAAGCTCCGATGATGATGCCTTCCACCAGATTATACAGTACGGTTGCCAGGCGGTCTGCCTTGGCTTCGTCCTTTGCCAGTACCCAGGGCTCTGTCTCGTCGATATATTTGTTGCAGCGCTTGAAGATACCGAAGATCTCGGTCAGGGCATCTGCCACACGCAGTTCTTCCATCTTTGCCACAACTTTTGCATAGGTACCGGTCACGGTCTGCTTCAGATCCGCATCCACTGCCGCGTCGTTCTCGGTCAGCTGAACGTTTTTATTCTCTACCACACCGCCAAAGTATTTGTTGCTCATGGAAATGGTACGGTTCACCAGGTTGCCCAGGGTGTTGGCCAAGTCGGAATTGGTACGCTCTGCCACCAGCTCCCAGGTCAGGTTACCGTCGTTTTCAAAGGGCATTTCATGCAGTACATAGTAACGCACCGCATCCACGCCGAAATAATCTACCAGATCATCCGCATAGACCACATTTCCTTTGGATTTACTCATCTTGCCGCCGCCCATGAGGAGCCAGGGATGTCCGAATACCTGCTTCGGCAGAGGCTCGCCCAGTGCCATCAGGAAAATAGGCCAGTAGATGGTATGGAACCGGATGATATCCTTACCGATCAGATGCAGGTCTGCGGGCCACAGCTTCTTGTACTGCTCGGTGCTGTTGCCGTCTGCATCGTAGCCGATACCGGTGATGTAGTTGGTCAGCGCATCCAGCCATACATAGATGACATGCTTGGGATCGAAAGTCACCGGAATACCCCAGGTAAAGGAAGTACGGGATACGCACAGATCCTGTAAGCCGGGAAGCAGGAAGTTGTTCATCATCTCGTTCTTGCGGGATACGGGCTGAATGAACTCGGGATGCTCATTAATGTGCTTGATCAGTCTGTCCGCATACTTGCTCATACGGAAGAAGTAAGCCTCCTCCTTGGCAGGCTTTACCACACCGCCGCAGTCCGGACACTTGCCGTCTACCAGCTGGGACTCTGTCCAGAAAGACTCACAGGGAGTACAGTACATTCCCTCATAGGCCCCCTTGTAAATATCACCCTGATCATAGAGACGTTTGAATATCTTCTGTACCTGCTTCTCATGATTCTCATCGGTAGTACGGATGAACTTATCATAAGAAATATTTAACAGATCACACAGTCCGCGGATGACACCGGCAATCTTGTCCACATGCTCCTTGGGTGTGATACCGGCTGCCTCTGCCTTCAGTTCAATCTTCTGGCCGTGCTCATCGGTACCGGTCTGAAAGAAAACATCATAACCTTCTTTTCTCTTGAAACGTGCAATGCTGTCAGCCAGTACAATCTCGTAGTTATTACCGATATGGGGCTTGGCGGACGTATAGGCAATGGCAGTTGTAAGATAATATTTTCCTTTGCTTTCCATAAATCTGATTCTCCTTTTCTTAAAAATAAAAGCCCGTCTCCTGAAAGAACATGAAGTTCTTCAAGAAGACGAGCATAATCTCGTGTTACCACTTCTCTTCGTCTGTACCTCACAGCACAGACCTCTTCGGGTCCGTAACCCTATCCGCTGTAACAGGCGGATCCTGTCGCAGCCTTGCTTCTACCGTTCCTATTCTGTTCCGGTATCCGTTCGGTGCGCCGCTCAGAAGCCATCTTCTCTATCTGTCCGTTCCATTCCTCTCAGCCATACGGAATGTTCTCTGTAAAACTTCTATGATAAATACTCTCTTCCTCATTGCATTTGCGTATTCTTACAGTAGCACAGGAACTCCGGACTGTCAATGCAGTTTTGTCTCATTACTGCTCCTCTTTTTCCCCCAGTATCAAAACGGAATATGCCGGAAGCGTGACCGCAGTTCCTTCGCGTTTGGCGCTCTCCTCTCCGGTATAAAGTTCTCCAAGCAGTACCATATCCTCTGCTGCGGTATCTCCAACGGTAAGTCCGGTCAGATCCACACTTGCAGACTCCGCAGAGGTATTTCCCAACAGTAATAAAGTATTGTCTTCATAGCTCCTGGTCAGGGCAAAGACTGTTTCCCCGGAATACTGCTCCAGATAAGTGGTGTTGCCTCTGGCAATAGTGGGATTCTGGTTCCGGATACGGATCGCCTGTTTTACATAATTATAAATGGAATCCGGATCCTCCTGCTGCTCTTCCAGGCTGTCGAATTTCATCTGAAAATCTTCCATATCCGCAGGTCCCTTGCACATGCCTTCCGCTTTGTCATCCTTGCTCCAGTACATGGGAGCCCGCTTATTCTCATCCTTGCCGGAACCCTTCATTCCCAGTTCCTCACCATAGTAAAGGAAGGCGTTTCCGCCGGACAACAGATTCAGGGCATTGCCAAGCTTTGTCTGTGCCTCACTGTTTTCCCCGGCATAGTAGCCTGTACTCCGCCCCATATCATGATTCGTGTAAAAAGGGGCATTGATGTAATCCGGATTGTATTGCGCATACATAGCCTGCTCCGCTTCCAGATTCTTTGCATAGGATGCCGCGGATGCCTTGCCGTTTACCACATTTGCGATGATTCCGGACTTGTCAGCGAAGGTAAAATCAAACATGCTGTCCACGCCGCTCGCGTAATATTGCGCATAGGTATTCTGATCTGTCCAACATTCACACACCAGATAATTCTCCGGGTCCTTGCCATGGACATAATCGGCAAACCAGCTTAAAATCTCGACATTGTCTTCCACAGAGCCGGTGACGTATTCCTTCACCGCATCCAGGCGGAAACCATCCACGCCCATATCCAGCCAGAAGTCCGCCACCTGCTCAAATTCCCGGCGCACCGCTTCGTTCTGCAGATCCAGATCCGGCATGCCGTCCCAGAATCTTGCTTCATAATACCAGTCTGTCCCATTTACCTGCGCATATCCGCTCTGGGCTTCCCTTGAAAAATGGTAATAATCTACATAAGGACATTCTGAGGGGTCAGGCTGTGCTCCCTCCGGCAGATTTTTCAGATATTCCGTTGCCTGTAAAAACCATGAATGCCTGCTGGAAGAATGGTTCATCGCCAGATCCAGGATCACACGGATTCCACGGTCATGGCAGGCTGTCAGCAGCTTCTGAAAATCATCCAGAGTACCGTACTGCGGATCGATATTCTCATAATCCGTCGTGTCGTATTTATGATAGGTCGTGGAGGGCATTACCGGCATAAGCCAGATGCCGTTGATCCCTAAGTCCGTATCCGTCGTATCGTCGCCATCATTCAGGTAGTCCAGTTTGTCCAGGACTCCCTGCAGATCGCCGATGCCGTCACCGTCACTGTCATAGAAGGAATAAACAAAAAGCTCGTAGTAGGTGCGGTAGTTGTCGTCTATGATCTGTAACGCCCGACCATCCTGCGCTAACGATACAGCACTGCCTGTGTTGTCGGTGTTGCTGCCCGTGCTCTGGTTCTGTTGGGTGGCAGTCCCATCCTGTGTACCCGCGGATGCGCCGCCTGCTGCCTGGTCGCTTCCTCCGCAGGCAGCCAGAGATACCGTCATCCCTGCTGCAAGTATCAATCCCCATAATTTTCTGTTCCATCTGCTCATCATTTTCTCTTACTCCTCCGATCCACTTTTTTCAAACCGAAACCATTTGAAATCAAAATTACAGCCCGGCAGAAAGACAAATGTCACCTTCTGTTCTCCCGTCACTTTCTGTATCGGGAATCGCATCTCACGATATTCCCCGCTATGCGGGAAGGGTAGTACCTGCGTCTCCCCATTACTGAATCGTAACTGTATCGTATTGTGCTGCAGAGGTGTCCTTCCGCATATGACGATGCTGTCAGTTCCTTCTGTTCCAAAATCCATACCCGCAAATTCCAGAGAAACATTGTTGCCGATCTGTTCAATGGCATCCGCGGTTCTTACAAAGCTGTCTCCATAAGTAACGCCATCTGTGAGGGCAGACAGTCTCGCATAAGCTTTCTCCTGTTTGGTAAAATGAAACTCCTTCAGGAAAAATTTATCTTCCGACACAATTGTCAGATTGGTTACCCCATGCAATCTTCTTGGCAGTGTAAAAGTCTGCGGTTGGAATACTTCCCAGATACCCGGTTTCTGATAAGTAAACTCTCCCACAAGTGTTCCGGACTCACAGGATGCATTACCGTCGGATTCTCCTTCATAGATCCGGATCCTGTGTGGATCATTGTCGTTGGCAAAAATAGCCAGCGTGATCTCATCACTTCCGAATTCGCCGAAATCTACGGATCTATAAACCAGACCGGTAGGCTGTGCCTTATCTGTTCCGGCACTGTTCTCCACACCGCGGCTCACATCCCCGCCAAAGCTTGTGTCATAGGAAATAGCAGTAACCGGTTCATAAGGTGACCGAAACGTCTGTCCCATTCCCTCCACCTGAAACTCCAGCTGTGAGATCATTTTCACAGAAGGTGTACCGTTGCAGGACATACATCTCACCTGGAAACTTCCGTCACTGATGCCTGTGATACGGATGCCTTCGCCGTCCGGAAGCTCTTCCGGCTTTGCGATCGGGCTGGGAATGCCTGTGGCATCCGTAATGCTCCACAGAAGCTTACGGTCAGTGGCTTCCATAGGATAAATACGGGTATGCAACAGTACAGAAGGGTTTTCCGGTGTCAGCGTCGTTGCGGCTGCGCTCAGTTCCAGCTTGCGTACCGGCACAAATCCAGGGTTCACGAAGGCAGGCGGATATTCTCTGTTTTCTTCCGTTGCACAGATACCGGGACGGATCGGTGCTTCGATAGCATAAAGTGTCACTGTCGCCGTGCGGTGCCCGGCAGCTGCATTGTCCGGAGTCTTGACTACTGTCGTGGCTGTCCATGCGTCCTCCACGGTCACACGAATCTCTCCGGGGATCGTTTTTGCCGCGATCATCGCCAGAAGCTTTCCCTGGAACAGCTTGCGGACAGTTCCCTTATAGGCATCGTAGTCAGTACTGTCACCGTTATCCAGTCCTATCAGTCTTCCGGCGCCTTCCACGGTCACTCTCACATAATCGGAAGCATTTTCCACGGGATGCCCATCCTTATCTTCTGCCGTGATCTCCAGGAAGATCATATCTTCGCCGTCGGCTCGCAGAGTGGTTTTGTTAGCTTTTAATACATAATGATCGGTGTTGCCGAAGGAATGTCTCTCCTGCTTTGCGATCTCTCTACCGGTCTCATCGTAAGCCACAGCACAGATGCTGCCGGGCACATAAGGTACTTTCCAGGAAGGCTGCAACACCGTTCCCTTTTCATGATCGATCTGCTGCCTTCCCTGTGATACGCCGTTTACGAACAGTTCCACTTCCGGAGCATTGCTGGTGATCCGCACATCCACCTGCTGCCCCGGATTGAAATCCCAGTAAGGGTAGACATGAATCATGGGATCTTTTTTCACGTCTGTCCACTCTGCGCGGAAGAGATAATAGGAATCCTTCGGAAATCCCGCTGTATCCATCTGCCCGAAATAGCTGTTTTTCGTCTGATAAGGTGTCGGTTCACCGATGTAGTCAATGGCTGTCCAGATGAACTGTCCACAGGAATAGGGGGTATCTCTGTCCATAATGATACAGTATTCCGTATTTTTGGCTGCCCAGCTGGTAGTACTGTTGCCCAGAGCGGAGCACTGTTCGTCTGCTTCGATCAGTGTCGCCCGATCCAGCGGAAAATGATAAATACCGCGGCTCTGTACGACAGAAGAAGTCTCACTTCCGTAAATGATCCAGTCCGGATACTTTTTATGGTGCTCTTCATAATATTTTTCCGCGTAATTATATCCCGCCAGTTTCACGATATCTGCACATTTCTGGGCATTTTCCCAGGGCATATAGTTCGAACCGATGGTCACAGGTGCCACATTACGGTAGTCCCACTTTCTAACCGCAGCAATGAGGCTTTCGGTGATCTCCTGTCCATGGTCATCCGCATGAGTATCCGGGATCTCGTTGCCAATACTCCACATGATAACAGAGGGGTGATTGCGGTCCCTGCGGATCCAGCTGCGGACATCCTTCTCCATCCAATCCTTGAAAAATCTGGCGTAATCATATGGATTCTTCGCCATCTCCCACATGTCAAAGGCTTCAGACAATACCAGAAATCCCATCTCGTCCGCCAGCTCCATCAGTTCTACCGCCGGCATGTTGTGGGAAGTCCGCAGGGCATTGACCCCCATGGAACGCATGAGTTTGAACTTACGGCGCATGGCTTCCTTGTGGAAAGCCGCGCCCAGTGCTCCGAGGTCATGATGGTCACAAGCACCGTTCAGGCGGATCTTCCTGCCATTTAATAAAAAGCCCCTGTCGGGATCAAATTGTATGGTGCGGAAACCAATACGGAAATGTTCTTGCTGACATAGTTCCCGGCTGTTGGTCTCCTGCTCTCTCCACAGGCATACCTGCAGATCATACAAGTAAGGATCCGTAATGTCCCATTTCCTAGGATTATCCACAGGGATCGTTATGGATATCTTGTTCTGTCCACAGGTGAGAGACTGTTTTACCCGGAAAATCTCCGGACTTTCTGCTTCCGCTTCTGCCAATCTTTTGCTGTCCCCAGCCTGACACAGGCAATATTCCAGCTCATAATTTCCGCTGTCCGTTCCCCATTCCAGCTCGGTATCGATGGTCAGATCATAGCCTTTTTCCGTTTTCACAGAGGAAGTATAAATGCCGTCCAGAGGAATATGTGTCTTGGGCAGCCTGGTCATCCACACATTCCGATAGATTCCGGCACCGCTGTACCATCTGCTGTTGGGCGCCTGAAATACGACACGCAGAACGATTTCATTGTCTCCCTCATGTAAAGCATCCGTAATATCCCAGTCAAAGGTAGAATAGCCGTATTTCCAGTCACCAAGGTGCTCACCGTTTACATAAATAGAAGAATCCATGTAGACACCTTCAAAGCGGAGGATGACACGGTCATCATTTCCTGTTTTATCCGGGGCATAGGCAAAGTTCTTCCGATACCAGCCGATGCTGTCTTCATAGAGATTCTTCGTATCATAGATCAACCAGTCATGGGGCAGATCCACCCGCTGCATTTTAGTTTCCCAGATCTGCCTGTCTTCCCAGTTCACACCTAATTCCGTTTTGGCAAAATACCAATTATCATTCCATAACGTTCTGCTGTTCATCACCGTTTTTGCCCTTTCTGTCTGATCCCGGTTTCTGTCCCATTATTTTATTTTTCCTGCACGTGTACGGTTTTATCTGCGTTCGATGCAGACTGCACATCTACACGGTTCTCCAGGTGTTTCACAAGCCAGACCGCCAACAGCGCATCCAGCGTTCCCAATAAGATTCCGCCCAGGATATCCGTCGGGTAATGAACGAAGAAGTAAAGTCTGGAAAATGCAATAAGTGCCGCCATGAGCAGACTTAAGAGTCCTGCTCTGCGATAATAGCAGAAGATCGTCACTGCACCGGCGAATCCATTGGAGCTGTGTCCCGAAGGGAACGAATATTCAGAAGGAAACGGGATCTTCAATATGACACTGTTGTCGACTGCGCAGGGTCTGGGTCTGGCGATCACATTTTTCAGAAACAGATTTCCCAGCAGATAAGTAATAGCCATTGCGATCATCATAGTCAGACCGCATTTTCTGGTCTTCGGTATACATGTCAGGACGATTGCGATGGCAATCCATACAAGCCCGCTTTCTCCTATGGTGGTAAAAAGACGCATGACGTCCGTCAGCCATCCCTGATGAATTTCTTGTATTGCGTGTAATATCTGTAACTCCATATCAATCTCCATTCCACAGACAACTGTCTATCCTTCCGTCGCCATCTGCCAGCAGTCTGCGCCTTCCACTAGGCGTTCACTCTGTTATGTCTGCCGTCACTACGCAGGCAATCGTTTTCTCAAAATTATTCCATTTTATTTAAGAACGCCTTCGCATTGGCCGCGATGTCATCCTTGAATACAGCAGAACCTGCCACGATAACATTAGCTCCCGCATCAAGTGCCAGCGCTACGTTGTCAAGATTAATGCCGCCGTCTACTTCCAGATCGGTAGCCAGTCCTCTGTCCGTGATCATTTTTCGGATCACCGCTACCTTATCCAGGCATTCCGGAATCAGCTTCTGTCCGCCGAAACCGGGCTCCACGGTCATGACCAGTACCATATCCACCAGTTCCAGATAAGGCTCTACTGCCTCTGCCGGGGTGGCGGGTTTGATGGTGATGCCGACCTTTTTGCCGGTGGCACGTATTTTTTCAATGCATCCCTTCACATCCTCTGTGGCTTCCAGATGGAAATTCACCAGATCCGCGCCGCAGGCAGCGAACTCTTCCACATAACGCTCCGGCTTCTCAATCATCAGATGCACATCCAGGAACATGTCTGTATGGGGTCTCACTGCCTTCAAGACAGGCATTCCGTAAGAGATTGAAGGCACAAACAGTCCGTCCATCACGTCTACATGCAGCCAGGGCACACCGGCTCCTTCCACAGCTTTGATATCCTCTCCCAGCTTCCAGAAATCCGCCGAAAGAATTGAAGGTGATAAAATATTCATGATACTCCTCATTTCTGCCCCTTAGGGCCTTGTCTGCAACACTTTTTCCCTTGACAAGGAAATCGTATTCCGTATGCGTCTATTCTAACAAACTTGCATTCTTAAAACAAGACAAACTAAGAGGAACCTTTCCTTTCGGGAAAAGTTCCTCTTTTCTATAGATTTTTGACATCCTCTTTTAACCGGTCCCAGGCATCTTCATGCTCCGTATAGTATATGGGACATTTTTTCCCACCGCAGTCATAGTGGCGGAGGATATCCTCCGGTTTCAGTTCATAGGCGTCGATCAGCCATCTCAACAGCCTGATCAGGGAATCGTAGGTCTCCTGAGTGAACTGTCCGTTGTCCGCCTTATAGCAGCATTCGATAGAGATGGAATCCTCGTTACGGGTCTGCACCGCGTAAGCGATCTCATCCAAAGGAACACACTGGATGATCTCCCCGTTATAGCCGATGATGAAATGCGCGCTGGCACTGCGCTCATGATTGTCCTTAAGCTGTTCGAAATAGCTGCGGTTCTGTGCCGCACTGGTGCCGGGGTTGGCAGTATAATGCACGAAAATATTGTTCACCTCCGTCAAAGGATCTCCCGGTCTGGAATATTCATTTACCGTGAGGAAATCCTCTGTCCAGTCAGGGTGCGCTGCGTAAGTCTCCGCCGACAGTCCCTGGATCCCGGTCCCAGTGATATTCTCAATCCCTTTTCCCACCTGCTGCGCCATGTCTATTGCTTCCATCGGTGTGCTGGCTTCCGCGGTACTGGCAGGCACCTTCAGAAGCTTTGTCAACGCAATGATTCCTACCAGAATCCCTGCACAAAGTATGGAGAGACGGATATATCTGCGGATTCTTGCCCGTCTGCGGCGGCGCTGTCTCTCCGCCCTCGCCAGTCGGTGCCTTGCACGGGTGTTGTAGGTATTGTCTTTGTATACATTTTCCCCATATACCGCATCCGCAGTTCGTTGCTTCTGTTGGTGGGTTCTATTTTCCTGCCGAGGCGCTACACTGTGCTGAGGATATGTTCTTGTCCTTGTGCCCTCCTGAGACATTGCAGGTGTGCTGTGTTGTGACCGTTCTGTGTGCCTTCCTGTATATCTGCCCGTATTTTTCCCGGTTTGATAATCCACCAGATACGGATTTCTCCGCATCTGCGTTACATGGATCTCTGCCTGTCTGCTTGAACGATTTTCCTGCGTCATATTGCCAGCCCCTCCAAATGAATTACTTTCTATGGGTTTCAATATAGCGCGGAGTTGTCACATTTTACGTCACATTTTTCTTAAGAAATTATAAAGTAAATTTCTATTTCATGTTTTTTCGTGATTCATCTTGATTTATCGTTATTTTGATGTTATTATTTAAAAACAAAAAGGAGGATTTTCTCATGAGCAGTGCAGAACAAGAATTAAAAGATCTGATTATCAAAAAATACGGAAATCTCAGTAAATTTTGCGAAGTTATAGACATGCCGTGGACAACATTAGACAGCATCTTGAAAAGAGGGGTTTCCAAAGCCAACATCTCTAATATTATGAAGATTACACAGGAACTGAATATTGATACAGATAGTCTAGCTGTCGGATTGATTGCTCCCAAAAAAGATGCTATTCCAATTGCATTCCTTCCCATTGAAAATTCAGAAAATCCTTCCGATAAAGCGCTTGCCCGAATGATAAAATACTATAGCATGTTAAATTCCGTAGGACGCGATAAGGCTGTCGAGCGAATGGAAGAGCTGACACAGATTTCGCCTTATACGGAAGAATAGTTTACATTTACAAAAAGAGGGGGATATTTTATGTTTTTCTACTATTATGATGAAGAAAAAAATACCACTGTTCCTATGGAACTGGATGACAATAAATTAAATACAGGCGATTTTGAATTTTTCAATGATGGTATCCGTAAGGTTTGGAATTCGCAGGAAGAGGAATGGTATTTTTCAATTATTGATGTTATAACTACGTTAACCGACAGTGTAAATGCTACTGTATACTGGAGAAAGTTAAAGCAACGTTTAAAAGCAGAAGGCAATGAAACCGTGACAAATTGTCACGGTTTGAAAATGAAAGCCTCTGATGGGAAAATGCGCCTTACCGATTGTGCTACTACAGAACAGCTTCTCCGCATTATCCAATCCATCCCTTCCAAAAAAGCTGAGCCCTTTAAATTATGGCTTGCACAGGTAGGAGCGGAGCGTTTGGAAGAAATGGCTGATCCTGAGAAAGCCCTGGATCGTGGTATGGAATATTATCGTCGCAAGGGATACACTGATGCCTGGATCAAGGAACGCCTTCAGTCAAAAAACATCCGCGACGATCTGACTGCGGAATGGAAACGTTCCGGCATAGAATCTTCCCGGGAATTTGCTGCATTGACAAATATTCTCACAAAATCCTGGTCCGGGAAAACCGTCCAGGAATACAAGAAGCATAAAAATCTCCACAAGGAAAGCTTGCGGGATAATATGACAAATTTGGAGCTGACCTTAAATCAGCTGGCAGAGGTATCCGCCACCGCCATTTCCAGGGTGAAAAATCCTAACGGAATGGATGAAAGCAAGCAAGTTGCTATCGATGGCGGCACCATTGCAAGAAATGCCCGTCTGGACCTGGAACGGCAGTTAGGACAGAGTGTAATCTCTCCCCTGAACGCTTCTAATCCTCCTGCACTGGAAATTGATCAAAGAAATTCTAATATAAAAAGGGACTAAAGAATCTTCTTCAAATACTCCTCGAGTATCTGCGCCACGTTGCGGTGAGCTTTCACTCCGGGATGCAGACGGCTGCCCACAGTATCCTGTGTCGTGTCGGGGAGATGTAAAAAGTGTATACGGGAATCGGTGGTCTCTGTGGCATAACTTTCCACCGCTTCACGGATCACCGGCAGGAAGCTGTCCCCCAGCATACCGTAACCCCAGATGATCTGTGCTGTGGGGTTACTGTTCCGCACTACTTTCAGGAAATCGCAGATAGCTGTTGTCAGGATCTCTTTAACTTCTTCTATGTCCCGTGTTCCTGCCCATTCCTGCCCCAGTTCCGCTGCGGACTGAATCGCTGTGGCATCATTGGTTCCCAGATTGATAATGACCGCATCCAGCTGCCATGCCTCGAAATCATAGTCTTGCAACGCTCCCAAAGAAGCATTCCTCTCCCCAGTGAGCAATCCACAGACCTGTGTGTAAAACGGAGGAATCTTATTCTCCACATTTCCATCCCATCCGGTGACAATTCCCCAGCCGCTCTGGGATACCACACGATACTCCGCGGATAATGCATCTGCCACCATACGGGGATACGTATTTTCCGCAGAGAAAAAGGCACTGATCCAATCTTCCTCATAGACGGCTCCCACCGTACCTTCCCCGCTGGTAATGCTGTCTCCCACGAATTCCAGCCGATACTTCGGCTCCGGCAGCTGCTGGAATTCACCGTCTGCATATTGCAATCCCACAATCTGCAACAGATGCCCGGGATCCTGATGCATTGCCTGTACTTCCTTCAGAATCCGTACATGTTTCGGTTTTCCTACCGTCATCCCCCGGAACAAGCACACTTCGTTTTTCCCTTTATTTAATGGAACTCTACTGATCTGCACGCCGTTCAGTTCCACCGCAAGCCACGGTTCATAAGCGTCGTAATCGGCATTTACCTCCACCTGAAGTTCACTTCCGGTATAGATAAATTCTATTCCGCTGCCTGTCCAGAATAAATTCACCACGTCCGTTCCCGTGGTGCGTCCCAACACCCGTACCTGCGGCAATGCTGTTACACTGACTGTCTTTTTTTGCTCCATCTTTTCTCCCACATCTTCCGCTATATTGTCTTACTTCTCTACATGATCTGTATATATCGAATCATATCACACCGTTTCTCTTCCGTATAATTTTTCTCACCATCATGATTTACCTGATTTTCTTGCTTATTTTCTTTTTCTATGCTTCGTTGTATTCGCTGTCATGATATGTTACCATGAAAGCAGCCACACAGTCTTTATAAAGGAGCTATTTGTCATGCATTTTATACAGGCCAAGGGCATTTTATCTCAGAATAACGGAATGAATATTTATCGTGGATGCTCCCACGGCTGTATTTATTGTGACAGCCGCAGCAAATGTTACGGTTTTACACACGCCTTTGAAGATATCGAGGTCAAGGAAAATGCTCCTGAACTGTTGGAACGGTCGCTTCGTTCCAAGCGCCACAAGTGTATGATCGGTACAGGCGCCATGTGCGATCCGTATCTTCCCGCTGAAAAAGAGCTTCAATTGACCAAAAAATGTCTGGAACTGATCGATCGATATGAATATGGTGTCACGGTACTCACAAAATCCAATCTAGTGCTTCGGGATCTCGATCTGCTGCAATCTATCAATAAGAAGACCAAGGCAGTCGTGCAGATGACGCTCACTACTTATGATGAGAATCTGTGCCGGAAGCTTGAACCGAATGTGTCTACTACGGGAGAGCGTTTTGAAGTGTTGATGAGATGTAAAGAGTTGGGAATACCGACTCTTGTGTGGATGACACCGATTCTTCCTTTTATTAACGATACCAGGAAGAATATAGAAGGCTTGCTTGATTATTGCCTGCAGGCAGGAGTTCAGGGGATCCTGGTGTTCGATGTTGGTGTCACGCTGCGGGAAGGTGACCGGGAATATTTCTATCAGGCGGTGGATCGTGATTTCCCCGGTATCCGACAAAAATATGTCAGTACTTATGGGAATGCTTATGATATTCCCAGTCCTCACGCAAAAGAACTTATGACACTGATTCAAAACACCTGCACAGCGAATGGTATCCTGTGTTCCCCGAAGGAATGCTTTACTTACCTGCATGAATTCCCCGAGAGATACGTGCAACAGACGTTGTTTTAAATTGAAAGTTACGCGAGCAATGAGCCGCGCATAGGCAT
>ULWU01000697.1_pt1 | contig 18177 bp, 17 predicted proteins | sample 1960661 | NCBI WGS metagenome assembly ULWU01 (sample SAMEA4835821, study PRJEB28245) | human gut metagenome | biome: gut microbiome; material: fecal sample | place: Denmark | collected 2008
GAGAAGATTATTTAAGTCTGATGTTGACTTTAACAGCATTTGTCGCTAACGCCCAACCTTCTGCCATCGCCCCACGCGATTATCAGCAGATGCTGAAGAAGGGAATCGATGTCGATTGGTGGGGGAGAAGTGAGAAAAATAAATATGGTCCTATTCGGAAACGGCAGTTGAGAGATTTGCACAGCAAGGTATTAAGCATGTAAGATTCCGCCTGCATCATTATCATTTTACAGATGAGGATTTCAAGAGACTGTTTTCGCAGATAAATACTTGCATGTAGTATGAGCTGATTCCAATTATAGCCTTCTCTGCCAAATCTTACAAGGAGAATCCGAATGCTGGGGAGCATGAGAAAGTTGTAGAGTGGTGGAAGATGATGGCAGAAAAATGTAAGGATCTCTCACCAATGGTTTCGTTTGATTTGATTGTAGAGCCTTCGGATCAAGTAAAAAAAAGATGTGGCAGACGATGCTCTGAGTGTGGATGTGAGGTCTGTTACACCCACGATGAAGGCGATTACTTTCCCGAAGAATGCTGCGTCAGCGCATCCGGCGAACCATTTGAGGACTGTTGCGATGATGTTTACGGCACTATCGGAGAAGCAATCAGAGAATGGACATCCAAGCCCTTTTTTACGCCTTTCACTTCCCGATGCAGAATTTAATTTCAAAAAGGAAAAGGAAGCAATCCAGAATCGAGTGGATGATAATGTATTGAAATACAATGATTAACAAAGACGATACCTTCTACTCACTTCCGTTGAAATTTCCTTCAAATTTGGTTTTGTTGTGCAAAATGCCTAAATTTGCACAACGACAAATTTGACACTTATGGAGCGCATAACACTGTACTATCGGGAAGGCAAACAGAAGGGGGTAGCCCGCCTCAGATTCCGGCTTGTTGACGGTCGGAAAATAAGCCTATATCACAAGACCGGTTATCTAGCAAAACTGGAGGACCTGAAGAAATATAACAACGACGGAACCTTCAAAAGAAGAGTCGAGGTTTTCAACAAGGAGCTGAATGGCGAAATTATCCGTCACATGAACGCCATGCACAAGGCCTATGAGAAGATGAAGGAAAAAGGCCTTGACATGACCAGCGAAGTATTCGAGACCCAGATAGAGTGCGTTTTCACCCCGATAATAGAAGTTCGTGAGCAGGTGACCGAGACTCTGGTTGAGCGCTTCCTGAGACATGAAAGGACAGCACTCCGAGATGGAGTTATCAGCGACTCCCGCTATGTCGAGGCCCAGTGCTATGCCGGCAAGCTCCAGCGCTTCCTTACAATCAAAGGTCTAAGCAAGATGACGGTCCAGGAATTCACCACAGAACTCCTACTCGAATTCCGTCAGTTCGTATTTGATGAATACCTTTATGTGCCACGATATAAGTCATTGTACACCAATGATAAAGTGACGCGTAAACCAATGCGTCGATTGTCGAATACATCAGTCGTCCAGGTCCTTTCCATGCTCCGCGCCTTCTTCAATGAACTTGAAGCTAACGACGAGATCACCAAATCTCCCTTCCGTCGGCTCACGGCCGAGAAGCGCAAGACCATTCTTCGCGTCATGTTCGACGATCCCGTGTTCCTGCGTCACGAGGAATTCCAGAAAGTCATCAACACTGAGGTCCCGGATGACTTGAAGGAAATCAAGGACGCCTTCCTTCTCAACGCCTGCTTTGGATGCCGCATCGGGGACTTCCGCCGCCTGAGCATGGATAAGATCTCCGTATCGCCGGAAGGAATACCATATATTCATTACATCCCGTCCAAAACAACCCACACGCAGACCACGAACCAGGAGATCAAGACGCCAATCATCCATCTTGCCTACGACATCATTATGCGCACCAAGTTCAACCTCGGCCTGGTGATGAAGGCAAACCAGCTCGCGCTCTATAACAAGAAACTTTGCGAACTGATGAAATACTGCGGCATAGACCGTAGGGTCACGACATATGATGTCGAGAAACACGACAACATCAACATTCCGCTCTACGAAGCCGCTTCGTCAAAGCTCGCGCGAAAAACCCACGTCGATATGATGAGCAAAGTCCAGGTTAATCTCTACGCCGCCGGACTTCACCGGCAGGGAAGCGATGCGGTGCATCATTATACCAAAATGGAGATGGCCGACCACTTCGCATTGATGAATGTGGCCTTTGAGCAGCCTCCGTACCATGTGGACAAAGAACTGAACATTCTTGACGATGAATCCGCAAGAAATCAGTAACTTTGTAGTCCACAATGAAAGCACTGGACAATCTTGAAAACTACGATATTCCTGCCGGATTCCGGCTTTCAGCGGAGCAGGAAGTACAGTTTGCTTCCGACTTGAAAGAGATCGTGCACGCACTGATCCCTATCAGGGGAAGCAAGCTGCACACACGTCGATATTTCAACTCGCACCTCCGGTACACATCCAACGTCCAGGACTCCATCCCCAAGCCGAGCTATCCGCCCGGACTCAACGATCCAGCTGAACCGTACACGCCGCAACCCGGCGAATATACCTGGGACAGCGACCTCCTTCAACCGGCATTACTCGACATCCTCAAGCCGGACCAGTGGAGTTTCGGTTTCGTCATCAACTACATTAACGCAGACATCGCCCGCCGTCAAAACAAACGTTTCTTCAAGGACAGCATTGTTTCCGACGCCCTTGTCAAGTTTGCCTTGGCATTTGACGTCGATGAAATCCGCGCCAAAGCAAAAGCAATCGCAGACCCGAAAGAGCGCCTCCGCTTCCTGAATGCCAAATACACGGACTTCAAGATTTACGACGGCCTGTCTCGGGATGAAGAAGAATGGGTAGCAGGTCCGATCGGTGCCGCACTTCAAGCTCTGACAGATGAAGCCGAAAGAGATCTGAAACTTGCAGATGCCCAGACCGAAAACTCACCGAGGCAGAAGCAGAAGCCTTCCCGAACAAAATCGGCAACACTCAAGAACCACAACGGGACCGATACCCATAAACACGTCCTCTACGACTTTGGAATCAGCTCTCTGCCGCAGTTCGCATCCTTGCACATGGAATTCCACGGCGGAGTCCTCACCGAACCCTGGGCCAACCAGATGTCGTTTGACTCCATTGTCAGGGAGATGTTCACCCATTGTTACGACGCTGAGAACAATTTCCAGAGGGACGAAGTGATATTTGAGGACTATCCTCGGTTCATCCTCGGCCTCCTGGACTCCTACTGCATCCGCCTCCAGCACCTTTACCGCAGCAATCCCCACGCCGGCTTCAAGCTGCTCTTTGAGTGGATGCAAAAGACCACTTCAATCATTGATGAAGCACACCAGGCCATTCCTACTATCTACGAGAAGGGCAAACGCTATTTTGCCGGCGATCCAGCCGACCGCCCCTCCGTTGACACCTGGCCAATGAAACTCATGGTGCTTGAAACCCTGTACGGAGCCTTCCCGAACATGTACGGCGACCTCAAGCCGGAAGTCACACAGGCCATCGCTGCAATTGTCCCATACAACATGTGGGGCGATGAATACGAGCAACTGCGGGAGAAGTACACCAACCAGTTTGGTCTCGAATTCCCCAAGCGGGCCGTTGTCAAAGTTGACGAGAATCGTCGCCGCTTCGCCCAGGTCCTTGCCGAACAGTGCTCTACCTTCTGCATCCAGATGAACAACATTAGCGGCAGCAGGGAAGATGATGAAGCGTTCCGCAACTGCTACAACCCGATGACCAGCTTCCTGCACGGCTATTTCGCAGACTATATCAAACGCATACAGAAAGCCTCCGATAATGCCGACGAGATAGACCAGGCAGTCATCGCCTGGCTCCTCTCTTTGGAGGAAGAAATCCAGATCTGCTACGCCAGCCGCTGTAATGCCATCCGCCGCCAGTGCGGAGCCAACTCCCGCACGGACGTGGCCATGTTGCGTTTCTTCTACGACATCTGCGAGAAGAATGTATTAGATATGGGTGTCGAATACTTCCAGGACTGTGAGGCCATTCCGTTGGTCCCTGAAAAGAAAGAACCTGATTCGGAGCCTGAAACCGTCACAGAACAGCCCGAGCAACCCGCCCCCGACGTCAAACCAGATCCCGAACAGCCCAAGATCCAGCACACCCGCCGCATCAACTACAAGAAGCTCTACGACGCCTGGAACGAGAAAGCCTTCACAGCCACCACGCTGGAAGAATTCACCGCAGCCATCGACTACGCCGACTTCTCAAAAATGATGGAACGAGCCGAAAATGCCGGCCAGCGAGCAGGTTTCATTGGAGCCGTCAAGTTCATCATCAAGAGGCTCAATCAGCACCTCGGCAGCAACTGGTACTACATCGCCTGCTGCAGAATCGGCGAGACGCCGGACGACTTGAACAAGCTCAACGACACCACCAAGCAGATCGGAAAAATCGACACAAAGATTCTATCCGGTTCCATCAAATAACCTGAGGCCGCAGGTCACCGCAGGTTGCCGCAGAACTTTCGGTTTATACCGCAGATTAACTCCCTGAATTCAAGCGAATTCCGGGAGTTAATTTTTTATCTGCGGGATTCTGCGGCAAAAATCCCTCATACGAACTTTGCAATGTCGTGGAAACACTGTGCCATGAGTGATGGAAGCGACGCTCCCCGGCGCACCGGAGACAAATAATGGCTATGTCAGCCCGGAGCCGGCAAACGTATGATAAATGTAAATACCAAAGAATGTAAGACAATTCAGATTGTAATGGACCGGGATGACCTCGAGGAGGCCATCCGGAGAGTTGTAAGCGAACTCATCGTCAAACACGAGGAAGAAAAGAAAAACGTGCGTATCACACGCGAGGCTGCCAAGAAACGCCTGCAGGTAGGGGACACCACCCTATGTCGCTGGGATCAGACCGGCTATCTCAAAGCAATCCGTGTAGGACGCTCCGTCTATTATCTTGAGTCCGACATCAAACGCATTGAGGAGGGTGTGCTATGAATAAACGAGAATCCCTCAATCCGGTAGATGCAATCAAGGATGAGGTGAAGAAAGCCCGCAACGCCCCACGCAAGCTCGGCCGACTTCGCCTCCAGTCCGCAAACAAATGGATCGACGACGCCAAGGCACAGCCCGACCCCGAGCACTACTACCACGGCATGTTCGTCGAAGGCGAGATCTCCTTCGTCTTTTCCGCACCGAATTCCGGCAAATCCCTCTTTCTGATGCAGGTGGCCGAGTCTATCGCCCGCACCCAGAAAGTTGTAGTCATCGACTGTGAGCAGTCCAGCAAGCAATTCCAGAAGCGCTACACCAATGACGACACTGGCAGCACCCACTACTTCCCGGCCAACCTATATCGCGCCGAAGTGGACTCCGAGCTGCTCGACACCGTTGACCAGGACCAGGCAATTCTGGAGAGCGTAGAACAGGCTGCGAAAGAAGGCTTCAAAGTGACCGTGATCGACAACATCTCGTTCATCAGCGTTGACACCGAGAAGGCCCAGACCTCCATTGAGTTTATGAGGAAACTCATCAAACTCAAGAAGCGCTACGGCCTCACCATCCTCGTTGTCGCACACACGCCAAAACGCGATGCCAGTCGTCCTCTTACGCAGAACGACCTCTCCGGCTCGTCCAAATTGATGGCCCTCATCGACGCCGCGACAGCTATTGGTACGTTCTCACAAGACCCCAAGCTTCGCTACGCCAAGACCGTCAAATTCCGCTCCGGCAAATACCCCTGTCCGGCTGATCACGTCGCCATTTACAAACTGGAAAATGTGGACAACTACACGCACCTCGTATTCCAGGACTACGGCAACGAGGCCGACCATCTCCGCGAGAAAAACTCCTTCACAGAGCTGGAGGATATGCAGGAATTCGTCAACCTCAAGCACCAGGGAATGTCGCTCAAAGAGATCGCCGAAGAAACCGGTTTCTCAAAGACCACCATCCACCGCAAGCTCAAAAAAGCCGTCGATATGGGCCTTGTACCCACTTCTACGGCCGATTCAGCCCCTGCCGCCCAGCCGTTCCGTTCCAACCCGGAGACGGACCAGGTGGAACGAGTGGAACGAGACCGCCGCTTACCGTTCAAAGATGAGGAGGACTAACTATGGAATACCGCTATCAGTTAGCACCTTACGCGGGTAAACTATCCAGCCTTGTCTGCCCCAACTGCGGTCGGCGCGAATTCGCTCCGTACATCGACACCGAGACTGGAGAGATGCTCGACGAGACCTGTGGCCGGTGCAACCGTGAGTCCAACTGCGGCTACCATCTGACCCCAAGTCAGTACTTCCAGCAACACCCCGAGGCTCGACCGCAAGACAACGACTGGCGCACGGCCCCCGACTGGCTGAACAAACGTCAAACCACGCAAAGATCAGCCCTTCCTAAGCCCGCTGGCCCAATCTGCGAACTCCCGCGCGAAACCGTAGAGCGGACTATCCAGATGGAACCTGCCTCCAACTTCGTGAAGTTCCTGGACACCATCCTCGACCCGCTAATCACGGAAGGCGTCGTTTACCTTTATGGCTTGGGCGTTACAAAGGCAGGGGAGACCATCTTCTACCAAAAAGACCGTCAGGGCCGCTACAGAGGTGGCAAGGTAATTCAGTATGACCCGCAGATCGGACACCGCGTAAAGCACACCGATTTCCCCGTCTATTGGATTCATCAGAGCTTTCAGCGCAAGGAACTCATTCCGCAGGACTGGAAGATGACGCAGTGCCTCTTTGGCGTGCATCTCCTGGACCAGTACCCGAACCAGATTGTTTGTCTCGTTGAAGCCGAAAAAACCGCCGTTATTTGCGCCGGATTCATGCCGGAGTACACGTGGCTCGCCACAGGCGGTAAAACCCGGCTGAACGAGCGTCTGGATATTCTGAGGGGCAGGGAAGTCATCGCTTTCCCTGACATCGACGCCACTGATGCCTGGGCCGAGTACTTCAACAGCCGCTCCGACCTCAATGTCACAGTTTCGATGCTGCTGGAAGAAAACGCCACAGAACAGGACCGAGTGGATCAGATCGATATAGCAGACCTGCTTATCCGCTGGTATGTCAATCATCCCGAAGCCGTTCCTGCCGTTCCAAGCGTTCCTTCCCAAGGTGGAACGGAACGACCAGCCCAGCAGTACACCAACCCCGTCGTCAACGAGATTGCCCGCTTCTTTTCTCCCGAAGTGCTGCCCGAGGTCGCAGCGCTGATAGAGGATTTCGACCTCGTCCCTGTATCCATTCAACGCATAAAACCGGCTGATAATGAAGATTCTGATAGATAATGGCCACGGGGTCGAAACCCCTGGCAAACGTTCACAGGACGGACGATTCCGCGAATACAAGTACAACCGTGAGATAGCCCGCGCTGTGGTCGAACACCTCTAGCTGCGCGGCTACTATGCCGAACTCCTCGTCCCCGAGGAGAGCGATGTCTCCCTTGAAGAACGGGTGCGCCGGGCCAACCGCATCACCTGCCAGATAGGGCATCCTGTCCAGGAAACCTTCCTGGTATCTATCCACGTCAATGCAGCCGGCAGTGGCCTGATGTGGCATAATGCGACTGGCTGGTGCGCCTATACCTATTACGGCCACACCATGTCCGACAAGCTGGCGGATTGCCTGTACAAGGCGGCTCGGAAGCATCTGCCCGGCCACAGGATTCGCACAGATGATGCCGACGGAGATCCAGACTTTGAGTCCGCCTTCTACATCCTCAAATACACCTATTGCGCGGCAGTCCTGACCGAGAACGGATTCATAGACTCTGAGGTCTCACTCAGCTTCCTTGAATCAGAGGAGGGAAAGAAGGCCATCGTTGCGCTGCACGTGGAAGGGATTATAAACTATATTGAAAATAGTCTACAATCTTAGTTATCCCAACGTGAGAACCTATGCCACCGGTTGATAGTACTCTGCCGGTGGTATATTCATATGATGCTAACTACCTGTTGTATTGTATATAGCAGCAAGTATTTTTAGTCGTTGTGGGACATTTTGTGTATATTTGCAAAAGGAACAATCATTTAAAGCATATGGCAAGAAGAAAATCCGTCAATAAAACGGGAATATCCCATATTTCAGGTGTCCCTACCAAGGATATTTGGATTTCCTATACGTGCCTCAATTGTGGGCAGGTTAATTACGAAAGCATTGGTGAGCATATCATGCGGCCAGATGATGCTTTTGAAAAGTGTTCCTGGAAATGTTCTAAATGTGGATTCGTTCATTCTAAGGACTCTGACCTTCCCGACAAGTTTAAGAATTGGGCTCCTGAGTTGAGAAAAAATGACTCGGCCACGTGCAAGAATTTTTGGCGAGCTTTTTATACCCTTGCCACAGCTAATCCAGAGTATTACTGGAAACAATGCTTGACTTGTGGCCGCGTCCTTCCAAGCACTTCATTTGCCAAGCATGCGGGATGGAGCGAAATTGAGAAACAGCAGGAATGCAAAGCATGTAAAGCGGCTATCAACTCTCTCTTAAATCCTGAACGAACTAAGGAGCAACTTCACGAGAGTGCTGTCAGGCGCAGACTTGGCGATTTGCTTCAGCCCAGTTCAAGTTTTAAGTCTTTCAGTGATATTCAGGATCTGTTTCAACGTTTTGGCAGTAAATGCTTCAAAACAGGGAAACCACTTGATATCAATAAAAGAGATAAATGGGATATTGATCACATCCTTCCTGCCGCCTATTTTTATCCTTTGACAAAAGAGAATGCTGCTCTGTTGTCAAAAGGAGCCAATGGAAGCAAAAGAGCACAATGGCCAAGTCAGGTCTATACGAATCAAGAGCTTGTTGAGCTTGCAAAAATTACAGGCGCAGACCTTACGCTGCTTTCGAGTCCGGTTCCCATTTACAATACAAATGTAGATCCAAATATGGCCGTGAAGCGGTATCTGGGGAATGTGCGAAGTCAAGGTGCTCTTAATAAGCGTGTCAAGGACATAAAGAAAATTCTCACCGAAGCAAAGCTTATTGACAAGCTGTCCGATGAGAATAAAAAACTTTTGGGGCTGTAAAGCCTACTCCATTATCAAGTATTGGTGTGACGTGACTGTACCAAGATCAGCAATTCCGAACTTGGCACATTCTGCCACATCTTCGTCATACAGTCTGGCCCGATTAAACCAATGACGGGCACGTTGTAGTAAGACCTGTCCCATATCGCATTTGTCGCTTTTCCCAAGATGCATCACAAAGTATCCGCCAGCGCGGAGTCGTTCTCTTGCTTGCTGAAAGACTGCATCATAGACGTCAAAACTCTCTTTCTGCCGCTCATCCACATATTGTGCAGGACGTAAGTTGAAATCCGGCTCGTCCCACCCGGTAAACCAAAGCCGAATCCAATTCGCTAAATAAAAACGTGTGCTATCAAAGAATGGCGGGGATGTGATTATTGCATCCAGCTGGTTGAGTTCATCAGGCCAGACCGCAGTCGAATCACCTAAATACATCTGCCCACCAACAAAGCACCTCGGGTATGGTTCGGCTACAGATCTTTCAACCTTTTCGGTAACTTTCTCTATTAGGTTTTTATACACTGCCTCTCCTGTGGGTGCATAAGGGACAATCGGATGGGATTTCCTGCTTAAAGCATACGGTCGGTTCCCATGCAAGATATGAAGGAGCGAAGCAATAACCATCATTTCTGCTGTGGTTTGAGGTTCATTCTGTTGAAAGAACAGCCTTGCAGCAAGAATCTCTCTAAACGTTTGATCATTGTAGTACTCTGCAAGAGTTTTATTGAAGCCAAATCGGCTATTTCGAGCAACATACCCACGAGGGAAATGGACGTTTTCAATAAACTCTTGCAAACGTTCAATAACAGTATGACAATCGTCAATAGTGCAAAGTTGCATTTTCGCAGATGATACGTAGTATGCTAGAGGGCTAATATCCATACCATACGCATGCTTTCCATTTAAGCAACCTTCAAACGGGATTGTACCAACACCCGCAAAAGGATCGAATAATGTGCCGCCTTGAGGAACAAATGTGCGGACGAGATGATACGCAATCGCTGGTTTTAATTTGCCCTGATAGGAACACAATGAATGATTAGGATGCCCCCAATTCTTTTTGGAGAAGGGGAGTTCTTTGTGCGGGAGTTCTCTATAAAACTTACTCCACTTGCTATCTATATATTTCGTCATAACTATGCTTTCTTAATTTAATCACGAGAAGTACTTGGGAGAGGAGCGCACCATTACGTGATCTTCTTTGTCGTAATATCTCTCGGCTCTGAAGCTTATACCCCAATGGCTCAATTATTTCAAGAAGAATCAGGTCGGTTTGAATATGGACGTTCGAAAAAATAGAATCACCTAAGTCGACAAGAATGTCTGCTCCGTCATTCAGGTTCTTGGTAAGTCCCTGAAACACCTCATGCATCTCCTTGAAATAGCATCTTGCCATTAAAGGAATCCTGCGATCATATGCCTGTTTATCTAAGATCATCATTGTATCATCCAGAAGTGGACTGGATAGGTCATTAACCTGCTTGGAGTACTCCTGCTTAACATCATTGATACCACTGGTAAGGGCCTCATCACGATATAATCGCAAATCATCCTCAGATTGAAGGTAGGATAGGAACCAGAGTTCAAGTTTTGTGTTGCGGAAATAGTTAGTGCCATTCAGATATGGAGGACTTGTGATGACCGCGTCGATCTTGTTCTTCAATGTGGATTTGCCGATATTTTTGGCATTTCCTTGAATGAGCTTATGGTTAAGACGTATGTTCACCTGGCAATTCTGAATATCCTCGATAATAACCTTGATCTTTTCCGGCAAGATGTCCTGGAGGGTTACCATTTCGTTTTGGAGCTCTATTTCAGTCTTAAAACGGAGATCACCCTGTTTTTTGAGATAAGAAATCGGTATTAAGCATGAAAACGCAGCTACACTGAGCACTTTAGCAAGTAATGAGTCACCGTCTTTTTCAATGCCATCAATGATAGTTTTAAGACGAAGGACTTGTTCAAATTGGTCTTCTGGGAAGTAAACACTTTTTCCAAATACACGATAATAAGATGCTCGAAGATTCTCGTCAGGAGTGGTTTTCGCAAGGACGGCAAACAAGTTGTCATTGATATTAACCAATTTCGATGCAAGCGCCTTTCGTTTGGATGAGCTTAGCTTCATCACGGAGATTTTGGTGTCAATCAAGACCTGAAGAAGCGGATTAACCTCGGAATATAAGGTCGGTATTCCTTTGCGATCAGCAGAAAAGATTGTAGTGCCAGTTCCAGCAAAAGGCTCATAGATAAGCTTGGCATTCGGACAATACTTATCTATCAAAGCGTCAACAAAAGACGGAGAATATCCTTCAATATAAGGGTACCATCGCTGGAAGGGGACATCTTTGCTATTCCCGAAAGTGACGTCTTTGGTCTGAAACGAAGGAACATCTACTTTATTGATATGCTTGGCAATTATACGTTTAGCATATTGATTCACAGATCTTCCGTCACGGTCGGCTTTCTTCTTCAGAACGCTATATGTATCGCACTTTAAGATCTTCTTAATTGCATATGATGAAAGCTGTCCAACTTTTTTGAATAATTCTGCTTCGTCCTCAGTAAAGGCAAGTGCAAATGATTTTGCCTTACCGTTCTCACTTTGATAGTCGTCAAAATAGATCGCCTTATGTAACTGGGCCGCCATAGAAAAAACTATAATAAAATTATATTTACTTCGCAAAGATACTATACGGATTCCAGATTTACAAGACCACACCGATAACTTTATTACAGACCTCAAGTATTATTTAGCAAAAGTGGAAGTAGTTGGTGCTGATAATCCTGGTCTTAACCTCTGGTAATAAAGAGAAAATGACTCTGTTGAAACGGTTGTCAAAGGCATTCTCAAGATTTAGACGATCCTTTAGAAACTAGTTTTACAGGTTTGATTACTGTTGCAGGTATTCCCTTTATTACCTGATTGCACAAAAAGCAATAATAGCAGATTAAATAGGCAATCAAATGAAAAAGCCCTCGATTTCTCAAGGGCTTGATCTTTTTTAAAGTGCAGGTGGATGCATCGGGGCCTTCCATATACACTATTCTAGCGCAAATGTAATCAAAATTTCTATTCGACCAAAATTATCGCAAGAAAAATGCCAAAAATCTCTTGAATATACTCTTTTTCTTGGGTTTCGGAGGTAAACTGATTCCCGTATTAAGTTCAATGAGGGAGCGAATCGATGGAACCTTTGAATATAACCTTTCTGTGGCCTTATATAGTTCATCCCACATTTCATTTGCTCGATTCACCGATATTTGCCGGAGTATGAAATCAATCACCCTTAAGGCGCCGTTAAGCGTTTGATGTTCACTTGATCCAGGCGTGAAAGATGGGCACGCTGCTCCACTTATGATACCGGATGATAATCTAAGGCCATATAAGACATTTCCATGAGCACAAGCATTTCGAACTTCGCGAATGGCCGATAAATATGATTTGAATGTCGTGATGGCATATTCATTATATTTTTGGGAAATCAGTCTTTTATCAGCATCCAAGAGCAATTTGTCGTACAATACTTCCAGATTACCCATGGTCATGAATTCAATTGTCTTCCATGCCGGCGCATATGAGCCATAATACTTGTTATGATGGCGTATGATCGTTGGTTTGCTGCGAAGGTGGACATACACCTCTCGATTGAAAGAGGAGATGAAATCGGGAGCCATTACAGAAGGACTGACGAACCATGTCGGATCAGATGAATACTTCATTGACAGTTCGTAAATAATAGTCGTCCGTATTGAGACTTCGATTCTAGACAGGTAACGGTTCAAGAGAGTCCGAAGATCAAGGTCAAAATAATACAGAGCCACGATTTCCTCGATAGTCGTCCCTGGACGAACATCGTGTCTGCGACGTCCTCCTAGTTGAGGGTACGTTATCTCAAACGGATGGGCATAAAACCCTAACCGATAGTAGCCAATATCCGCAAGATACTCCTTTGCTTTAGCTTCATCGGAAATGACCACGCCACGACCACGCATAATTGCTATCTGATCGTCCAACGATTTTGCGGTTTTTGTATAATTCTGCTTAACTCGGCTCATGCTAAATAACACATAATTATAAAAGAGGCGTCCATTCAGGACGCCGTTTGCAAATATAATACTTTTATTCCAATGAGAAAAAGAATCATGTCAAGTTGTTAGTTTTTAAGCAACTCTATCAATATATTTTGCGTTAATTAATCCGACGATAGAAAGAGAAAGAAGTGTTACAAAGCGTGGAACGACTATTACAAAAAGCGGTCAAGCCCTCTTCGCTACGCTAAAGCTCCGTTCAGAAGGCTTGGTTCCGTTAGTAGTATTGCAGTCGTTCCTACATCAATTCCGTCAGAATCCCAAGTTCAAGAGCCTCAGTGGCCGTTATAAACCAGTCCTTCTTCTTTTGTAGGACCTCATTCAACAGCTCCTCCGTCACCTTCGTCTTGGACTTGATGATGTTGAAGATAATCTCATTGATGCGGGAGGCCTCAGCCACGGTGTCCTCCATCTCCCGGAGCGTGCCGAAGGAGAGTCCTGAGACCTGGTGAATCATAAAGGTCGTGTTCCGGTACGCCTTCCGGACCTTGGCGCCCAGGGCGACGATGACGCCCATCGACATGATCTTGCCGGTGCAGATAACCTTCACAGGAGTGTTTGACGATTCGAGGACATCATGCAGCGCCAGCCCATCATAGCAGGCACCGCCATAGGTGGAAAGATAGAACTCTATCGGGGTTAGTTTGGCTGGTGATGGATCTTGTCCGTTGTCTAGCGCCCATTGCCGGCACTGTTTCAGGTATTCCTGATCAAAGATGTTGATTTTGACGATTTCTTTGATGGCGCTTTCAACCGTTGAGCTTTTGAATTCTCCGAAAAATGTGAGCACTTTGTCCTTTGGCTCGAGTTGTTTGATTTCCATATTCTTATTCGTTTTCTGGCAACAAAGGTAATCGGGGCATCGGCAAGATTCCGGCAAATGCACGTTTTCTTACTTCTGCCATTATTTTGCCGAAGATATCGCTATCTTTGTGGTCAGTTATGGCAAAGAATTACTTTAAATCTTACATCTGGCTACTGGAAACGCTCCAGAGTCGCGGGCCTCTTACGCTGGCCCAAATCAGGCAGTTGTGGCGGCGGAGTTCGCTGAATGAACTTGGGAGTGACCTTCCTGCGCGTACGTTCGCGAATCATATTGAAGCAATCTCCGATATCTTCGGTATCGAGATTGTCTGCGACCGCAGGGACAATACCTACAGCATCGTCAACGAAGAAGACATGGATGGGACCGGTATCCGCTCCTGGATGCTGGACGCCCTCAGTCTCAATTCCCTCCTCAACGAGAGTGCCGGGATGAAGGATAGGATCTTCTTCGAGAATGTGCCTTCCAGCCATCAGTTCCTGACTACAGTCATCCAAGCTATCCGAGACAACCGGAAGTTGAAGGTACGCTATCAGGGTTATAGGATGGACGAGGAGCGGACCTTTGAGTTGGAGCCGTACTTCATCCGCGAGTTCAAGCGCCGCTGGTACCTGTACGGTCACAAGGACTACGACAAGGACTACAAGCCGCATATGTACGCCCTTGACAGAATGCTGGAGGTGGAGATCCTTCCGGACTCATTCAAGGTGCCTGACGGCCTGGATGCCAAAGCCTGGTTCCAATTCCTGTACGGCATACGCAAGTCCGACGACATGAAGCCCCAGCAGGTTCTCCTGAAGGTTTACGGCAAGCAGGTCAGATACTTCCGCTCCCTGCCACTTCACAGCAGTCAGGAAGAGATCGAGGCGCACCGCGACCATAGCGTTTTCGCCTATAACCTCGCCCCGGACTATGACTTCAAGCAGGACATCCTCTCGTTTGGGGATACCATAGAGGTCCTGGAGCCGGATCAATTAAGGGAGTGCATATCGATGACGATTAATAAATTGAAAGAGCTATATGGATAATTACAAGATTCTAACGGATAAGTTGACCAGTCTTAATCAGGGGTCGTTTGTTACAGAATTAGTCTGTATCCCAACGGATGAACAACGGGATAAACTAAAGAAAGGTAGTGGTAATCCTGAAGCAGAAATGCGTCAGGTCAATTCCTCTGCAGGGTTAGCAGTTAATTATTGGCGCGCATACGAATTGTGTCATCCTAACGCTACGATTGAATTTGAGTGGAAGGAAAGGGTTCCCCTCAAGTCTGGACGCCCAGCCAATGTCGATGTTGTCGTTAGAGAGGAAGGCAGGACAATCTTTATTGAATCCAAATTTCTTGAGCCTTACTATTCGGGAAATGAGATACCGCGCGATTCCTATTTGGACGCAACAAAGTATTCATCCTACACGAAGGATTCTCCGAAATCATGGATTGCTTTCTTTGAAGAAGCGACAACATTCAGCTTGTATAATGTTACTCAACTTGGACGTCATCTTCTGGCAGTATCAAAGGATATCTGGCTATCACCAAAGGCATATGAGAATAAGCATGTCCAATTACTTAGTGTAACGTGGGAAATGTCGGACTCCTTCATTTCATTATTCCCGGATGAAATAGCTGAGGAGTTCAAGAATCGACGAATCGTCATACGTGAAGAAGCTGAAAGGAGTGAAGCATTTATTAATGGTTTCATCAAGGAGCATCTGGATTTCGCTAACTTCGAGTACAAAGCAATCAAATACAATGATATTATTGACGAGATTAAAGATAGTCAGTATGTCAAACCCATAAAGAAACAGTACTTCTTATAGAAGCAAAGAGTTTCCGACATTCGTTTTCTCCGGCACCATAGGTCATTCTAGTGATTTTTCGGCGTCGGGGATGTTTTTATTAGCATCTGCCGAATTTCTGCCGAAGGTCCGGTTATTTTTGCCCGAAAAGTTAGATATGGCAGAAATAATCAATCAGATCCCCGGTTACGAAAAAGGTCGTGTTCAGCGCATCAACGCCACTGACGAAATGAGCGAATCCTTCATAGTCGCCCAGATGGCGGCCGACCTGCGCAAGAAATGGAACACCTCCGTCCTCTGCGTCTCTCTGGACGGCCACAAAGAGGCCATCGAAGCCTTGATTCCTCAGGAGAATGCCGTTGGCAGGGTATATGTCCTGGACCAGAAGAATCCCGAGTTTGAAGTAGTCCTCCGTAAAGCCACAGGCATCATCAACCGCCGCTTCGTCCGCGCCCTCATCATCAGCGGAGCCGAAAGGCTCACAGCCAAGTTCTTCAAAGATCGCCCGGAGAAAGGTCAAGAATGGATAGCCAGTCGCCTTGAAGGGCTGTCCGGTGGCATGGGACTCCCTGTCATCCTTGTAGAAGTCCACTAAGAGCAATCAGAAGAACTATAAGGTATGAGCAGAAGTATACTTAAAGACAAGTACATGAGGCGCTATTATACAGGGCGCTCATGTATATCATCGCATTGGGACGACCCTATTCGAAATCACCACAGGCAAGACGAGATGCCGAAGAACTCGCCATCACGACTAGTCTTGTCACATTGCAGCGCTAATGTTAGCTGGCTAGAAGATTCAACGAGTTTCGGCGGCCATTCCCGCCCACATGGAGGTCATCGCCGGGTAAGCGGTTTGGTTCGGGCAAGCCTAAAGAGTGAACAGCGTAAAGAGATGCTTGAGCAACTTGCTGAATATTATTATCCACACACTGATTCTGACAAACAACACATGATAATAAAAAAGAATTCACTTGAAGATATTAACCCCGATAGTCTAGCTATCGGTCTTATTATTATCGAAGATGATAAGGAAGAAGATCTGTCCACGTATGGTTCCGACTTGGCTTTTCTATTCGCTGTAGATAATAGGATACCAACCATTTACTACTCACTTGACAAGAAGGAAGAAGAACTCGTCAGTATTCTTCTGAATAAACTGTGCACTCAATATACAAAGAATGTTGCCAGTCTTTCTGCTGCGATGCAAAAAGAATGGGATAGTATTCAAGATGGCATCATCCGCTTATCAAAGTCCCCTCTCTATTTTGATGATTCAACGGACTTAACCATTGATATGATACACACTTTGGAGCGGGTTGCTATCTCCGAAAAGAAAGAAAGACTCATCATCATAGACGGTATTCATCTTCTTGAGGAGGAGAACCCAATCCAACGGTTAGAGTCCATGGCTGACGACCTGGATGTTACAATTATCGCATTACAGAAACACATGACACTATAATTCACAAAATATATGAAACAGAGATTCTTTATTCTTATCATTGCGCTGTTGGCATCGTTTGCTGCAGCAGCACAAAGCACTAACCTGCTTAACTATAGCGGCCGTATGTATGTCGAGGCCATTGAAATCTACGCCACGCCTCGATACATCTCCTATGAAGACCACGCCATCGTATCCCAGCAGATGCGCATCCCGTCAGTCGAAATCACCAAGATTGATATGGACTTTGAGAAGGGCACTGTAACCGTCAAGGACACCGAGATGAAGATCATGGTAAACGGCTGCAAAGATATGAAGCCGACCACGGCTGGACGGTCGTTGTCTATGTCGATTTGGTCAACGGAGGCGATAAAGGCGAGCTGGTGTGGCCGCTTGTGATCATGATCCGCTTGATCACCAATCTGATGACCAAGGACGAGGACGAGGCTACCGTCAGCAGGGAAGAAGTGACGGCGATGGCGAACATCGGGGCTGAGGAAGGCGTGATTGATTCCGACGAGAACAAGGTCATCCAGAACATCATGAAACTGGACAATGTCAAGGCCCGCGATGTGATGACCCCGAAAATTGTGGCGATGACGGCTCAGGAGAACATGTCTCTGAAGAATTTCTACAAAAACGATACTTATCTGCATTTCTCCAGAATCCCGGTCTATGGGGATTCTCCTGAATATATCACCGGCTATATTCTTCTGAGTGACGCACTTGAGGGACTGGCAGATGATGAGTTCGACAAGCGTCTTGTGGAACTGAAACGTCCGATCTCTTTCTTCACGAAGGAGGACTCCTGCGGTCACATCTGGGAGGAACTGCTCAAGAAGCACGAGCAGATCGGTCTCATCATTGATGAATATGGTTGTTTCCAGGGCATAATCACCCTTGAGGACATCATCGAGACGATCCTCGGTCTTGAGATCATCGACGAGAACGACCAGGCCACAGACATGCAGCAGTTCGCGCGTGAGCGTTGGGAGCGTCGTCAGAAGCGCTTCCGCACCATTGTCCTTCCTAAGGAGGATGACAAAAGCCAA
>ULWU01038912.1_pt1 | contig 18078 bp, 10 predicted proteins | sample 1960661 | NCBI WGS metagenome assembly ULWU01 (sample SAMEA4835821, study PRJEB28245) | human gut metagenome | biome: gut microbiome; material: fecal sample | place: Denmark | collected 2008
ATAATGTTATAGAGTTTATGTTCATGTCCAAACATGTTTTGAGTCAAATGATAGTCAATAGTATCTCTATTCTCCTCCTTCGGGAAGGAGGAGAATAGAGATAGAATCGACTTTTTAGTCTCCCCCCCAATGGAGATACTGCTGTTTGATTCATTTTTCATTCGATTTAGTAATGCTCAATGTTTCGTCTCACCTGACGTAGCGCCCGGCTTCAACTCTTTGCGGTGACAATAAAAAACTAAGTTCCGCCTATTATCACCCTATTGTCACCTCTTATTATCACCCTTACCATTCTAATTTGCAACGTATTAAGTCGCAAAAGTGACAAGTGACAATAAAAACGCTGCATAAAACGTTGTGGCGAATAACCAAAGGAGGTTCAAACTCCTTGATTCGACAGACAACAGCCCTTCACGTTCAGACCTTGATTTCGTCATTTCACCTGTCAATCTTTCCGCTTCATCCTTTCCCGATAATCACGGATAAGGATAGTCCGTAACTTTGTAACATGAAACAATAACACTGTAAAATCATGTTTAAAGCTATCGTACGTTTTTCGATCAGGAAAAAACTATTCGTAGGGTTAACCACCCTCTTCCTGTTTATCGGGGGAATCTATGCCATGCTGACGCTCCCCATTGACGCCGTGCCGGACATAACCAACAATCAGGTGCAGATTGTAACCGTATCTCCTACGCTTGCGCCGCAGGAAGTGGAGCAGCTCATCACCATGCCCATCGAAATAGCGATGAGCAACATCATGAATGTAGAAGATATCCGTTCCGTCAGTCGCTTCGGGCTATCAGTGGTAACGGTCGTCTTCAAGGAAGACGTGCCCACACTCGATGCCCGCCAGCTGATCAACGAGCAGATACAAACCGTATCCGGCGAAATCTCCACCGAACTGGGAACACCGGAAATGATGCCGATCACCACCGGACTGGGCGAAATCTACCAATACATATTGAAAGTAGCTCCGGGATACGAAGAGAAATATGACGCTATGGAACTCCGTACCATTCAGGACTGGATGGTGAAACGCCAGTTATCGGGCATACCGGGCATCGTGGAAATAAATAGTTTCGGAGGTTATCTGAAACAATACGAAGTGGCAGTAGACCCCGACGCCCTGTTTTCACTGAACATCACCATCGGTGAAGTGTTCGAAGCACTGAGCAGCAACAACCAGAACACGGGCGGAAGCTACATCGAGAAAGCAAAGAATGCCTATTACATCCGTTCGGAAGGGATGATCACCCGCATCAAAGACATCGAGCAGATCGTGGTAGCCAACCGGAACGGGATTCCCGTACACATCAGTGACGTAGGCGCTGTCCGCTTCGGCGCCCCCAAACGTTTCGGTGCGATGACGATGGACGGAAAGGGCGAATGCGTAGGCGGAATTGCCATGATGCTGAAAGGCGCCAACGCCAATGTAGTGACGCAGGAACTGGAAAAGCGGGTGGAAAAGATACAGCACTTATTGCCCGAAGGCATCAGCATCGAACCGTATCTGAACCGTTCGGAACTGGTCAACCGGAACATCTCCACCGTCGTCAACAACCTTATTGAAGGAGCCATCATCGTCTTCCTCGTACTTATTATCTTTCTGGGCAACGTCCGTGCCGGGCTGATTGTAGCTTCGGTCATCCCGCTGGCTATGCTTTTCGCATTCATCATGATGCGTCTTTTCAACGTGACCGCCAATCTGATGAGCCTCGGCGCCATCGACTTCGGTATTGTGGTAGATGGTTCCATTGTCATACTGGAAGGTATCCTGGCACACATCTACAGCAAGCAGTTCCGCGGACGGACACTGACCCGCAAAGAGATGGACGAAGAGGTGGAAAAAGGCGCTTCCGGTGTAGTCCGCTCGGCTACATTCGCCGTACTGATTATTCTCATCGTGTTCTTCCCGATACTGACTTTGAACGGAATCGAAGGAAAATACTTCACTCCAATGGCCAAAACCCTGGTGTTCTGCATCATCGGCGCCTTGATCCTGTCGCTGACATACGTCCCTATGATGGCGTCGCTCTTCCTGAAACATACCATCGTAGTGAAGCCGACACTTGCCGACCGATTCTTCGAGCAGCTGAACAAACTCTACCAGCGTTGCCTGCATGCGTGCCTGCATCACAAAGCACGCACCGTAGTCATTGCTTTTGCCGCACTGATCGGCTCCCTCTTTCTCTTCACCCGTCTGGGTGCCGAGTTCATCCCGACACTGGACGAAGGCGACTTCGCCATGCAGATGACCTTACCCGCCGGCAGTTCGCTTTCGGAAAGTATCAAACTCTCCGAAGAAGCGGAAAAGACATTGATGGATCAGTTTCCCGAAATCAAGCACGTAGTGGCGAAGATCGGTACGGCAGAAGTCCCCACCGACCCGATGGCAGTGGAAGACGCCGACGTGATGATCATCATGAAACCTTTCAAGGAATGGACCAGCGCAACGAGCCGTGCGGAAATGGTAGAGAAGATGAAAGAAGCGCTCGAACCCCTCTCGGAACATGCCGAGTTTAACTTCTCGCAGCCGATACAGCTCCGGTTCAACGAACTGATGACAGGTGCGAAAGCCGATATTGCAGTCAAGTTATACGGCGAAGACACGCACGAACTTTATCAGAGGGCAAAGGAAGCCGCCACGTATGTAGAGAAAGTGCCGGGGGCAGCAGACGTCATCGTAGAGCAGACGATGGGATTGCCTCAGCTGGTTGTCAAATACAACCGCGGCAAGATAGCCCGTTACGGCATCAATATCGAAGAACTCAACACGATTATCCGGACAGCCTATGCCGGAGAAGCCAGCGGTGTGGTTTTCGAAAACGAACGGAAGTTCGACCTTGTCGTACGTCTGGATCAGGAGAAAGTGGCAGACTTAAATCTGGACAAGCTCTTTGTGCGTACTTCCGAAGGCATTCAGATTCCGGTCGGCGAGGTGGCAAGCATCGAACTTGTCAGCGGTCCGTTGCAGATCAACCGCGACGCTACCAAACGCCGCATCGTGATTGGTGTGAACGTACGCGACGCGGACATTCAGCAAGTAGTGGCCAACATCCAGAAGACACTGGACAAGAACATCAAACTGCAACCGGGCTACTACTTCGAATACGGCGGTCAGTTTGAGAACCTGCAAAACGCCATCAATACGCTGATGATCGTCATTCCGGTAGCACTGATGCTGATTCTGCTGATCTTGTTTTTCGCTTTCAAGAACATTACTTATACATTGATGGTATTCTCCACCGTCCCGCTGTCACTTATCGGAGGTATCGTAGCCCTCTGGCTGCGCGGACTCCCGTTCAGCATCTCGGCAGGAGTCGGTTTCATCGCCTTGTTCGGTGTGGCTGTACTGAACGGTATCCTGATGGTGAACCATTTCAACGAACTTCGTAAACGAAATAAATATGCTATGACTACCAACCGAATCCTCACTCTGGGCACCCCGCATCTGCTGCGCCCCGTATTCCTCACCGGACTGGTCGCCTCGCTGGGATTTGTCCCGATGGCAATCGCCACTTCCGCCGGTTCCGAAGTACAACGCCCGCTGGCTACGGTCGTCATCGGCGGACTGATTATCTCTACCGTGCTGACTTTGCTTATCATTCCGGTATTCTACAAGATTGTCAACTCATTTGCTGTATGGAGACGTCCCGGAAGCAAGTTTCATCTGCCGTTCTTCGTCATCCTGCCGTTATTGCTACTGATTCCTTCTTTCGCCTCAGCGCAGCAACCGGAAGCGGTCAGTCTGGAACAGGCCATCGAGATAGCCAAACAAAATCATCCGAGACTGAAAATAGCCGCCAACGCCATCCGTCAGGCAAAAGCCACTCGCGGAGAGATTGTCGAGGCAGCTCCCACCTCATTCAGTTACTCATGGGGACAACTCAACGGAGAAAACAAGCAAGACAAGGAACTTGCTTTCGAACAGAGCCTCGGTTCGCTGCTGACTCCGTTTTACAAGAATGCACTGGTCAGCCGACAGGTAAAGACAAGTACTTATTATCGCCGGATGGTGGAAAAAGAAGTGATAGCAGAAGTAAAACGGGCATGGGCTTACTATCAATATGCCGCTAACCTCTGCTCCATGTACCGTGATCAGGACAAGATGGCGGAAGAGTTGAAACGTATCGGCGAAATACGTTATCAACAAGGAGAAATCACCCTGCTCGAAAAGAACATGATGACGACTACCGCCACCGACCTGCACAACCGCTGGTATCAGGCACAAGAAGAGGAAAAGACGGCACTGGCACGTTTCCAGTGGTGCTGTTATGCCGACAGCCCGATCGTGCCGGCAGATTCGACCTTATCTCTCTTTTATACCACCCTTTCGGACGGTAATCTGTCCGAAGCGCATACCGGATACTTCCGGAGTCAGGCGGAAGAAGCGAAAGCAATGCTTCATGTAGAACGTAGCCACTTCTTTCCGGAGATCAGCATAGGATATACCCGTCAGGACATTCTTCCCTTGAAGAATCTGAATGCATGGATGGTGGGAGTCTCCTTCCCCGTTTACTTCCTGCCCCAGAAAAGCAAGGTGAAGCAAGCCAGACTGGCTGCTGCTTCGGCACAGATTCAGGCGGATGCCAACATCCGCGAACTTCGCAATAAGGTGATGGAACTGGAAGCCTCCCTCCGACGATACAACGAGAGCCTGCGCTATTATACTACTTCCGCTCTCAAAGAAGCGGAAGAACTGACCAAAGCCGCCAACCTGCAACTGCAACAGAGCGAAACGGGCGTTGCCGAATACATACAGTCCGTCACGACGGCACGGGACATCCGGCGAGGGTATATCGAAACCGTCTATCAGTATAACATTGCCGCTCTGGAACATGAATTGTTTGAATAAGTGGAGAGTGGAGAGTTTTAATGAACAGTTTTCCTGTTAATATAGAAGATTATTTTGCAAGAGTACTTAATATAAAAAAGTTATGAGAAAGATATTTTACCCCCTCCTTCTGCTCGCCTTAATAGCTTGCAAGGGACAACAACAAACGGCAGATTCAGAGTCTGTGGCGGACCCTGCAACAGAAAGCGTGAATCCGGAAATGGGAAAAAACAATGGTCAAAGCGACGCCGATGCCACTGCACAGCCCGAAGTGGATGCAATCACTTCCGCCACTTCCCGCCCCAATCAGGTTTCGTTCAACGGCCGGATCGTCCTTCCGCCCCAACGGCAGGCAACCGTCGCACTGACTATCGGCGGAGTGATCAAAAACACTTCCTTACTCCCCGGACAACACGTTACCAAGAATTCTGTAATCGCCACTTTGGAGAATCCGGAGTTTATCACCCTCCAACAGACTTATCTGGACAGCCACGCACAAACAGAATATCTGCGTATGGAATACGAACGGCAAAAGAATCTCTCTGCCGAACAAGCGGCTTCGCAGAAGAAGTTCCAGCAAAGCAAAGCGGATTATCTTTCGATGAAAAGCCGTCAGGATGCTGCCGCCGCACAACTTTCGCTTTTGGGCGTGAATCCGGAAACACTGCTTCGGGATGGCATCCAGCCGCTTCTGGAAGTAAAAGCTCCTATCAGCGGATATGTGGTCAATGTAGCTATGAACATGGGAAAGTACATCAATCCGGGAGAAGCTCTCTGCGAAGTGATTGATAAAAGCGCACCGATGCTTTGCCTGACTACCTACGAAAAAGACCTTGCAGATATGCAAACAGGCAGTCCCGTACAATTCCGTGTCAACGGCATGGGTACACAGACGTTCAACGGCACGGTCATCTCCATCGGACAAAAAGTGGACGAAGTGAACCGCTCACTCGAAGTATACGCTTCCATCAAGGAGACGAATCCGCAGTTCCGACCGGGGATGTACGTCACGGCACATATCCAAAAACAATAATCTGCCGTGCAGCGACAGCCATTCATCATGCATAATTCGTAATTAACCATTATCTTTGCAACATGGTATTGAAAGCTATCAATAAAGATAAGTATTTCCTGTCCACGGTCATCATCTCGCTGATGGTGGCTGTGCTCATTCATTTTCCGGAATCGGTCTCTCTCTTCGACCGTTTCGAAAGCCATTCGCTTTTTCCGGGAATGAAGTTTATGGATGTGGCAAATGAAATTCTGTTTACCTTCGTTTCATTACTCATCCTCTTTGCCGTCAATACACGCTTGTTCCATTTCAACCAGGCGTCCATTAAAATAACGGCTGCAAAGATTCTGCTTTCTTTCGTCCTGACGTGGATACTCAGCAATCTGCTGGGGCAAGTCTTTGTCTTCCTGCACCGGACATTTGATATTCCTGCCATCGACGCGATGGTACACCATTACCTCCATCCGTTGCGGGACTTCATCATGGCTTGCCTCGTCACCAGCAGTTGCTGCATCATCTACCTTGTCCGCCGCCAGCAACTGGTATTGATTGAAAATGAACAGCTACAGGCCGAAAACATCCGCAATCAGTATGAAGTATTGAAGAATCAACTCAATCCGCATATGTTATTCAATTCGCTGAATACGCTGCGTTCACTGGTACGGGAGAATCAGGATAAGGCACAGGATTATATTCAGGAACTCTCGCGGGTACTGAGGTATACGCTACAAAGCAACGAATCGCAAAGCGTCAGCCTCCGGGAAGAGATGGAGTTCGCCTCTGCTTATATCTTCCTGCTGAAGATGCGTTTTGAGAACAACTTGCAGTTTGATATACAGATAGCCAAGTCTTTCGAAGACTACCGTCTCCCTCCGATGGCGGTACAGGTGTTGATAGAGAATGCCGTGAAGCACAATGAAATCAGCGACCGCAAACCGCTGACTATCCATATCGTCACCAACAACGAAGGATATCTGTCCGTAAGCAACGACATTCAGCCCAAACGGACCGCTGCCTCCGGCACCGGCATCGGCCTTGTCAATCTCGCCAAACGCTACCGGCTATTATTCAAACAGGACATACAAATCACAGAGGACAAAGAGTTTTCCGTTTGCATTCCTCTTATTGATGAAGTACAATGAACGACAAGCCAAGTGTTATGAAAACAGTTATTATTGAAGATGAAAAAGCTGCTGTACGCAATCTGACTTCCCTGCTCAACGAAGTGAAACCGGAAGCTGAAATTATTGCCATACTGGACAGCATCAATTCCACCATCGAATGGTTCGGCATCCACCCGATGCCGGAACTCGTTTTTATGGATATTCACCTGGCGGATGGTTCTGCTTTCGAAATATTCGATCATATCAGCATCACCTGCCCCATTATCTTCACCACGGCTTACGACGAATATGCCCTGCGTGCCTTCAAAGTGAACAGTATCGACTACCTGCTGAAACCTATCGGCAAAGAGGACATCGAACATGCGTTTGAAAAATTGGACAACTTGCAGGATACCATCCCCGAAAACGGAAGCAGACGGGAAAATAAGGAAGAGGAACTACTTCACCTCATTCACTCGCTGAAAAAACAGGAGAATTATAAGACGCATTTCCTCATACCGATAAAAGGCGATAAGCTACTTCCTGTCTCGATCGACATGATTCAACTGTTCTATATCAAAGATTGTCAGGTAAAAGCTGTCTTAACGGACGGGATGGAATACAATTTTTCTCTTACGCTGGATGAGTTGGTCGATTGTTTGAATCCTAGTCTCTTCTTCAGAGTCAACCGACAGTTTCTGATTTCAAGGGAGGCGATAAAGGATCTTGATTTATGGTTCAACAGCCGGTTGTCCATTAATCTGCACCACTCCAGAATGACAGAGAAGATATTGGTAAGCAAAGCACGGGTAGCGGAATTTAAGGAATGGTTTTCGAGCAAAAAGTAAAACAAGCGGGACTATATTGAAATCCCACTATATGCATTCGTTCTTTATAAGTATCGGATATCAGTTCTAAAAAAAGGATGAAGCCCAGCCTCATCCTTTCCATTTTTATCTTAATACCTAACCTTATTAAAACCCAATTGATGATTTATACTTCAGCGTCTTCTCCGGTAAGGAAATCGAAGGAGGTACAGCCTCATCGGACACCGCCCGTTTGTAATTCGGCTTGCTGCTCATCACAAAACGAAGTTTCACTCCATCACGGATATCATCATACGTCAGGTAGGACTTATCGTACTTTTTACCATTGACATAAAGCTCCTTCACGTACAGGTTCTTCGGCGACCAGTTGTCCGCTGTCATTTCGATGTTTTTTCCATTACTCATCCGGACCGTAATAGCCTCTGCGCATGGCGAACCGATATTATAAATATTGCTGGACGGAGCCACCGGATAGAAACCGATGCAGTTGAACATATACCACGCAGACATTTGTCCGCAATCGTCGTTACCACTCAATGCATCCGGTGTATTTCCGTAGAAACGGTCGACGATGGTACGTATCCACTTCTGACATTTCCACGGTTCTTTCAGGTAGTTGTAGAGGTAAGCGACATGATGGCAAGGTTCATTTCCATGCCAATAGGCTCCGATACGTCCCTGTATATCATGTGCTCCGGGGATATCATCCGGCAGTTCTACCGTAAAAAGCTCATCCAGGCGTTTGCGGAACAGTTCCTTACCGGCCTCGTTGATATATCCCTGCACATCTTGCGGAACATACCAGGTATATTGCATCGTGAATCCTTCCGTGATATCACCCCAGCCATATACCGATCCCGGCCCCTGATAGGCAACCGGAGTAAACGGAGTGCGCCAGTCACCTTTGCTGTCGCGTCCGCGCATATATTTCGTTTCGGGGTCAATCAAGGTCTGATAAGACAAAGCACGGTTGAGGAAATAATGATAATCGTCTTCTTTGCCTAATTTCTTGGCTGCCTGTGCGATGCAATAATCATCATAAGCATATTCCAGTGTCTTTGACACTGACTCCGCTTCCTTATCGAATGGTACATAGCCCATTTCACGATATTCCGGAAGGCAATCGTAGTTCGGATTCATCGCTGTGGTTTTCATCGCTTCGTATGCACGCTCGTAATCAAAGCCTTTCACTTCTTTCACGATCATATCCGCCAATACGGATACGGCGTGATAGCCAATCATACACCAGGTTTCGTTGCCGTAGAAAGACCAGATAGGAAGCATCTTCTCCACACTCTTGTCGTAATGAGCCAACATAGAATTTGCAATGTCCGCATTCACCTCCTGTTGAACCAAGTTAAACCAGGGATGCAAAGCCCGATAGGTATCCCAAAGAGAGAACACCGTATAGTTCGTGAATCCTTCCGCTTTTTCTATGTTCTTGTCTAGTCCGCGGAACTGCCCGTCCGAATCCTGAAAGATAAACGGATGCAGAGCGGCATGATAGGCGGAAGTATAAAACGTTTCCTTTGTCTTTCGGTCAGCAGTCAACGTATATTTTCCAAGTTCCTTTTCCCAAAGGGCTTCCCCTTTCGCCCTTAACTCGTTGAAAGTTAATCCGTCGAGTTCCTTCATATTATTCCGGGCACCGTCTGTGCTGACTGCAGAGATGGCTGTTTTCACCGTCACTTCTTCTCCTGCTTTTGTATCAAAGGAGATACAAGCCATCAGATTCTTTCCCCAGGCTTCGTAAGAGCTGCGGAATCGGGAAGTGTTATAAATAACCGGCTTTTTGTCTTGTACAAAGCGCAGTCCGGTCAACTTCTTTGAGAAAGTAGCCGTGAAGTACACATGACGTTCCGGCCCCCAACCTTTCACCAGTTTGTATCCGGTGATAGTCGAATCGTTTATCATTCGCAGATTCGACCATTCGCAGGATTGCCAGAGCGTATGGTTCATATCAATCATGATGAACGCATTATCCGACTCTGGATAAGTAAAACGGAACATACCGCTACGCACACCGGAAGTCATTTCGGCTTTGACTCCATAGTCTGCCAGTTCCACAGCATAATAATTGGGGGACGCCCACTCCTTATCATGTGAGTAACGCGAACGATAGCCTTGATCGGGATCTTCATGAGTACCGGGTTCCAGTTTCATTTCTCCCGTTCCGGGGATAAACAGAAAGTCGCCCAAGTCCGGAATACCTGTTCCGCTCAAGTGCGTCAAACTGAATCCCATCAATGTCAGATGATTGTATTTGTATCCGGAAGCTGCATCATAGAAGCGGCTGTCCGTATCGGGGCTTATCTGGATTCCCCCGAAAGGAATCTGTGCACCGGGATAAACATTTCCATAACCATCCGTACCGACAAACGGGTTCACGTAGTCCGTCAGCTTTTCAGTTTGAGCCATGCCCGGCAAGATACTCACCAGACACGACCAAACCAAAAACAACCTTTTTCTACCAACTTTATTAACCATATCCAATCGTATATTACACCTGTATATCACCTACGGCAACCTGATATTCATGCCATAGTTCATCTATGCTATATTCCGCTCCCAAGATATGCTTGATAGCTCCGTCAAACGACCAGGGAATCACCTCCAGTGTGCTGCGGTTAAACTTACGCAGGAATTCAGGATCTTTATTGTCGCGCAACCAGACGAAGAAATAACCTGCCGTCCGATAACCGTCCATGTAGTTTCCTCCTTTCGGACGGGCATTCGGTCCGTCGAATCCGCCGTTGGCTACACGTACGGCATCTGCCATTCCTTCAATAAATGCCCAGAATACACGATTGGTTCCGTAAGAGCCGATGCCTTGCGGTTCCAGCTGATAGGCGTGTGTCAGTTCGTGCAACAGTACCCCACGCGTTTCGAAGAACAGCTTTGCCGTATCGTTTTCCGCAAATGATTTCTCGATATGCCGTGTGCTGTAGAAGATAGTAACGTCTCCATTACCACCGCCTTTGGCAGAAATTCCTTCGATGTCTTCCAGTGTATAATGTATCTTGTTCACCGGAGTTATGCTGTCTTCCGGTGAGTTATAAAGAGTAGCCAATACAGTGCGTGCCTGCTCTTTGATATAAGACTCCGCATCCGGAATGATCCGGTGATAAATGTCCGAACCTTTTGTTTCCGAAGCTTTATCTTCGAACAAGACAGTTCCTACATTGTAGCTTTTCCATACGTCCGGTTTTGCTTCGGCTTGCTTCTTCGCACTTGCCGCACAAGCTCCCATGCCCACAATCAGGGCAATTGCATATACCAAATGTCTCTTTTTCATATTCTTTTCTTGATTATTTATTGATGCTGTTAATTGATTCCATTAGTTAATGAATAAGGTTTGTCCTGCACCGATACTCCACGACGTTTGTTGGGCGATGCCGACATTTTAAATTCCAATACGCCTCCTTTCAGGATATCCTCGTGTGTGATGTACATTTTATCATAAGACTCGCCGTTCAGTTTCAGTGACTGTACATAACGCTTCTTGTCGCTGACGCCCGGCGCTTTGATTTCCAGTGTCTTTCCGTTGGGAAGTGTCAGCTTCAGATAGGGCAGATAGGGAGCACCAAGGACATACTGGTCTGTACCCGGACAAACCGGATAGAAGCCCATCACAGAGAAAAGATACCATGCCGACATCTGTCCGCAATCATCATTTCCACCCAGTCCGTTGATGTCATTCTTATACATCTTGTTCAGGATTTCACGCAGCCAGTACTGTGTTTTCCACGGTTGGGAGGTCCATGCGTACAAATAAGGTACATGATGGCTCGGTTCATTGCCATGTACGTATCCACCTACCAGGCATTCTTCCGTAATATCCTCATTATGTTCATAGTACTTCTCCGGCAGATGCATGGAGAAGAGTTCGTCCAGTTTCTGTACGAATGTCTTTTCTCCTCCCATCAGGTCGATCATACCAAACACATCATGCGGTACATGGAAGGAGAAGTTCCATGAATTACCTTCGATAAAGCCTTCGCCGTAAGTTTGCAACACATCGAACTCTTTTTTGAATGTGCCGTCACTGTAGCGGGGACGGGCAAAACCGATGCTTGTATCATAGATGTTACGATAGTTGAGAGCACGTTTGCGGTAAGTATCCGCTATCTCTTTATTACCGGCTTTCAAGGCTGTCTGATAAATAGTCCAGTCATCGTATGCATATTCCAACGTAGAGGAAGCTGCCGTACCACCCTTGTCCAGCGGGATATATCCCAGCTTCATATAATCGGCAACACCTTCATAGTAAGGTACCGTAGATGTGCTAACCATCGCCGATAATGCCTCATCCACATTTGAAAAAACTCCTTTGATTATTGCATCCGCCAGCACGGACACAGCATGATAACCGCTCATACACCAGTTCTCATTTCCCATCAGGCTCCATATCGGCAACATGCCATGCACGCTCTGCTGTTCATGTTTGATCATTGATTCCACCATATCCGCATTGCGTTCCGGTTTCACCAGGTTAAGGAAGGGATGTTCCGCTCGATATGTATCCCAAAGTGAGAATATAGTATAGTTAGTGAATCCTTTCGCCTGATGTATGTTATGATCCAGACCGCGATAGGAACCGTCTACGTCCATATACACGGACGGATTAATCATGGTATGATAAAGCGAAGTGTAGAACATCGCCTTCTGATCCGGTGTACCTTCTATTTCGAAATGATCCAGTTCATTGTTCCAGTCTGTCCGGGCAGCTTCCGCCAACTGTTCGAAGCTCTTTCCGGAAGCCTCGGCACGCAGGTTCTTTACAGCGCCTTCCGTGCTGACTGCCGACAAGGCTACCTTTACAACCAGTTCGGGGTCTTTGGCCGTTTCGAAGTTAAAGTAAGCCACGATTTTTCGACCGGTGATTTCCGGAAAGTTCTTCTCCAGTTTGAAACGACGCCAAAAGCCATTGTACAATACCTTTTCCTTATCCTTATATCCGTAATCCTTGATCGGCTGTGACAAGGAAATGGCAAAATAGGTATAATTCGTACGTGCCCATCCGTTGGTGATGCGGTATCCTGTCAGCAATGTATCGTTTTCCACCCGCAGGTTTGCCCACAATACTTTGCCGTCATAATTATAGATGCCATGCACCAGGTCCAGGATCAGATGACCGTCTTTTCCTTTCGGGAAGGTATATTTATGTACACCCGTCCGTTGAGTAGCTGTCAGTTGCGCTTTAATGCCATAGTCGTCCAGCATCACTTCGTAGTATCCGGGTGTCGCTTTCTCTGTGGCATGATCGAAGCGCGAACGGTAACCCTCTTCCGGATGGTCCGCCCGTCCGGGATTCAATTTTACATCGCCGACAGCAGGCATCAGCAATATATCTCCCAGGTCGGAATGTCCCGTGCCGCTGAGGTGAGTGTGACTGAAACCTACGATGGTTTTATCCCGATACTGGTAACCGGCACAATATTCATACGCATTCTTCTGATAAGCTCCATTCACATTATGTGGAATTGTGTCTGTGTCCGGACTCAGTTGTACCCATCCGAAAGGGGTGCAAGCACCGGGGAAGGTATGCCCCATTCCGTTTGTCCCGATAATCGGATTTACATAATCTACCGGTTGCTGAGCTACGGCGGACAAGGTTACCGCCGCCATAGTCATCATCAATACTTTCTTTTTCATCTTATTCATACCTGTTCATACCTGCTTACTTGTTATCACGAGAGAAGGAATAGGGGAAGTCGGATTCGTTAATACCTCTTCCTTTATTCGGTTTATTATCCATATCAAATACCAGACGTCCGCCTTTCAGCAAGTCGAAATGATTCAGATAATTCTTTGTATAGTTCTTACCGTTATAGTTCAGCGAACGGATGTAACGATTGGCATCACTATTTTTAGGAGCGGAGATTTCCAGTTTCTTGCCGTTCTCCAGTGTGATCGTCGCTTTCTTGAAATAAGGAGCACCCATCACATATTCATTGCTGCCCGGACATACCGGATAGAAGCCTAAAGCGGTAAACACATACCAGGCAGAAGTCTGTCCGTTATCCTCATCACCACAATAACCGTCGGGAGTGGCAAAGTAGAGGCGGTTCATCACTTCACGCAGCCAGTACTGGGCTTTCCAGGGCTCGCCTGCATAGTTATACAAGTAAATCATGTGCTGGATAGGCTGGTTGCCGTGCGCATAGTTACCCATGTTGGCAATCTCCATTTCACGGATTTCATGAATCACACCTCCGTAGTAGCTATCATCAAATATCGGTGGAAGGTTGAACACAGAATCGAGCATACTGACAAACATCTTTCTGCCGCCCATCAAATCGGCCAGTCCCTGTACATCGTGGAATACAGACCACGTATAGTGCCAGCTGTTTCCTTCGGTAAAGGCATCCCCCCACTTGAACGGATTGAAAGGAGTCTGGAAGGTGCCGTCAGCGTTCTTGCCGCGCATCAGTTTTGTTTCAGGGTCGAACAGGTTGCGGTAGTTCTTGCTTCTGCTCTTATAGAGTTCCAGTTCTTCTGCCGGACGCCCTAGCTTTTCACCCATTCGGTAGATGCACCAGTCATCGTATGCATACTCTAATGTACGCGCCGCATTCTCGTTAATCTTTACATCGTAAGGCACATAACCCAGTTTATTATAATATTCGTATCCACGGCGCCCTGTTGTAGAAACTCTCGGATGTACACTGTTGGCTCCTTTGAGCAAACCTTCATACATTTTCTCCGCATCCGCTTTGGTCACATTCTTCATAAAAGCATCTGCCACTACGGAAGCCGAATTGTTTCCGACCATACAGCCACGATGTCCCGGACTCGCCCATTCGGGGAAGAATCCGCTTTCAAGATATGTATTCAACAGTCCTTCCTGCATCTTCTCTCCCATTGAAGGATATATCAAATTGACAAACGGGAACAGGCAACGGAACGTATCCCAGAAACCGGTATCGGTAAACATATATCCCGGACGGATTTCACCGTTATAAGGGCTGTAATGTACCGTTTCACCCTTCGCATTCACTTCGTGGAACATACGGGGGAATAATACCGAACGATACAGACAAGAATAGAAGGTACGCATCCGGTTCTCATCATCGTCTTCGACTTTGATACGTCCCAGTACGTCATTCCAAGCTTTACGTCCGGCTTCCTTGGTCTGTTCGAATGTCTTGTTTCCGATTTCTTTCAGATTCAGTTCCGCCTGTTCGGGGCTGATGAATGAGGAAGCCACTTTGGCATGCACCTGCTCTCCTTTCTTTGTCGAAAAACCGATGGCAGCACCTACGTGATTGGATTGCAGTTCAAGATGCATCTCTACCAGATGGTAGTCCGCCCATACTTTATTAAATGTAAAAGGCTTGTCGAACTCTATCACAAAGTAGTTCCTGAAATTCTGCGGAACACCGCCACTGTTACGTGTCGTATAACCTACAATCTTATTTTCTTCAGGAATCACCTTCACATACGAACCACGGTCGAAAGCATCTACTACCACATAAGCATCGGACGCTTCGGGGAAAGTAAAACGGAAATACGCACAACGCTCCGTCGGGGCAATCTCCGTTGTCATGTTATACTCTGACAGATAAACACTGTAATAATAAGGAGTTGCTTTCTCTGCCTTATGCGAAAACCAGGAAGCACGGCTGTCCTGATCAATCTTCAGCTGTTTGGTCATCGGCATAATGGAGAACTGTCCGTAGTCATTGATCCAGGGACTGGGCTGGTGGGTCTGCTTGAAACCTCTGATTTTGTCAGAAGCATACGTGTAAGCCCAACCGTCCCCCATCTTTCCGGTCTGCGGCATCCAAAAGTTCATCCCCCAAGGCAGTGCAATGGCAGGATAGGTGTTTCCGTTGGAGAGCGAAATCTTGGAGTCGGTTCCCATCAGGGGATTCACGTAATCCACCGGCTGCTTTTGCGCAAAGATAGAGGAGACTCCCAACAATAGAGTCATTGTGATAGACAGTAGTTTCTGTTTATTCATGATATAAGAGTTAAACTATTAATATTAGATTAGCGAGTGTTATTATTCACGTTACAAATTAACGCAATAGAAAATTAATAACTATACTCTAACGTGACAAAAAGCACGTCCGGGCGAGAATGTCAGAGTAGAGAACTAGGAGTCAAACAGAGCACAAATTAAATTACTAATAATCAAATAATTGCCCATAAGAAAATACAAATAGAGTACAAACAAAAACAAAAGCAAGAAAGTAATCGAGATTATGTTCTGTTTACTTTCTTGCTTTTTTCAAAGACTGGTTACTTCTTCATTCTAAACCAACGCTCGCCTGTAGCACTTAGCACATACACCATACTGTCGTTGTCATCATAACTCCAATAGAAGCCGTCTTCCGAAACACAGAAAGAGAGGAATTTACTGTAATCCTGCTGTACACGGTTATAATCAGCCGGATTATTATTCCATCCGAATAAATCATATGGTTCGCCCAAGCTGATGAATATACGACCAGTAGCATTATCTGCTGTCATAGTAACCGCAAAGCCAATATAAGATCCCATACCACTCCACGGACAAGCAATCAAATTCCTCGGATTACGATCATCAAACTCCACACCAGAGTGGAAGATTCCCTTAAAGTCTGCATGAATCTCATCCTGATCTACTATATGGGTCTTCCAACCATCTGCATACCATGCTGCAATATCAGAGGCTTTCCGAGTATCACATACAACATTAGCATTGTCAGTTTCAATTTCACCATTCAAATAGTTGTAATAGAGTTTATTTAAACTTATTCCATCTACCGTCACATTGCTACCCAAAGTCAACACTGCATTTTCATCATTCGTTGTATCAATTATCATCGGATACTCTGTGTGTTTTACCACACCGTTATCTATTGCAGAAATCTTCACTTTCCAATTATTGCTCTCGTCGCAAATAATCAAATAGTGTGCAAGAAAAGAAGAGGATGACCTACGAAATACACCATTATTCAACTCTCCCTTAAGCAAATCCATGGCCTGTGCTTTATTATAAGCAATAATGGCCAATCGTTTTCTCTCCTTAGCTTGTTGCAAAGCTGCAGTTGAGACCGGAGTCAAGATCATTTCTTTGCCATGCGTCTGTCCTACAGCTGTAATTTGTGAATCAGAATACCCCGTAATGACAAATGTCGTCTCCGAGTTTTCGTTCAAATATTGTAGCATTCCTCCATTCAGCAAGGTAAGCAACACCGCTTTTTCCCCCTGGAAATCCAGAGAATAATCTGTTCCAACCTCATTCTTCAACAACGTTTCGTCTGAATCCGATGCTACATTTCCTTCTTCATCAAACTGAAAGTAGAACGTTACTCCTTGATAAATCATTTTCCATCCGTCTGCCGCACACAGTAGTTCTTTTACCTCTGAAGGACGCAAGCGGTCTGCACTCATGTCACCTTCATGTTCCCAGTCTTTCCAAGGTTCCGTCATGCCACAACTATAAAAAACCAGGCAACACAACGACAACATTATATAAATAAGTTTCTTCATGATGTTTTTCTTTTAAGATTTGAAATTAGAAATTAGGTATATATCCTCCCAAGTCCGGTCCCACTCCATAATTCTTGGCTGCTCCCGGCGCACAAATACGTAAGTCAATCATCGGCGGAATCCGTCCGTCATCCTTCACTTTCATCACACCGTCGGTAGTACCTCCCCAAGGATTCCTCATCTTGAAAAGATGAGTATTATCATCCGGCAAGATAAACGTAAACGCATGCCCACTGGTCGTCTGCCAATTTTGATCTACCTGTTCACCGCTTCTTGTAAAACCACCGATCACCAGTCTACCCTGTTTGAGCGACACTTCCACCGCGCGTTGCAAGTCTTCGGCAATCAATGCATTTGCACCGAAACCTACACTTTCCCCGTCGCCGGTAAAGATAGCAGAAACATATTCAGTACCAATACCACCGACATTAGAACTACCTTGATAGATCTGATTCCACTTAATCATAGCCTTTTCGAGAATCGTAGCCCAAGTGACTTCTTTATTTCTGCCGCCTAAGGCACCTAAATCGCCACTATTACCGATAAAATAGTCGCCACCTACACCAACTGATATTTGTTTTCCTTTCGGGTCATACATAGTAACTGTGTATGTTTTGTCCATATTATCCTTGATAATGTGTTTTACGAAACGGGGATAGAGGTATGCCATCGAAGCAATCACCGCACAAGCACAGCAGTCACCTACCCAACGCTGATTTACATCAGACATCACAGGATTTCCATTTGGATAAATGGATACAACATTGAATGTATTCCAAGCCATCTTCGTCCCACCATCTCCAAATGGTTCAGGTT
>ULWU01039779.1_pt1 | contig 17862 bp, 10 predicted proteins | sample 1960661 | NCBI WGS metagenome assembly ULWU01 (sample SAMEA4835821, study PRJEB28245) | human gut metagenome | biome: gut microbiome; material: fecal sample | place: Denmark | collected 2008
GGACATCTTCTGATGTCAAGCAACTGGATTATGGAGAACTTCTTGCTTTCCCATACGCCGAAGGCCACGGTCGCAATACCACCGGAGGACGCGGAGGAAAAGTTTATCATGTGACTAGCCTTGAAGACGACACCAGTGGAAGTATCAGCGGAAGTCTGCGCTGGGCTATGAAACAAGACGGTCCTAAAACGATTGTATTTGATGTGTCGGGTACCATCTATTTGAAATCGGAATTAAAAACCCAGAAAGATGATCTGACCATTGCCGGACAAACATCACCGGGCGGTATCTGTATCGCCAATTACCCATTTACGATTAATTCCAGCAATATCATCATTCGTTTCATCCGTTTTCGCCCCGGAAACTCTAACGTAGACTGCGACGGATTAGGAGGTTGTGACAAACAAAATGTAATCATCGATCATTGTTCAGTAAGCTGGGGAAGCGATGAATGTCTTTCTGTCTATGGTATGCAAAATTCTACCGTACAATGGTGTTTAGCTTATCAAGCCTTACGTGTGACTGATGTAAAGATCAATGCTGCCACAGGTAAATTCGCTTCTCACGGATATGGCGGTAACTGGGGAGGAAACTATGCCTCTTACCACCATAACCTGATAGCCCATTGCGAAAGCCGTGTTCCACGCCTTGGTCCCCGATATACTACATTAGCACTGAACAACAACGATGGAGAGCGAGTGGATATGCGCAACAATGTTTACTACAATTGGGGAGGCGAAGGCTGCTACGGTGGTGAAGCGCAACACGTGAATATCGTTAACAACTACTACAAGCCAGGCCCCGGAACCGATGAAAGCGGTAAAGCAGACCGTGCTTACCGTATCGCCAAGCCGGATGTATATCCGGAAAATTACTCCGGCGAAGCTTACAAAAAATGGCTTCAAACTTGGGGGAAGTTTTATATCGACGGAAATAAAGTGGTAGGCAATACGACTGTTAGCAATGATAACTGGACAAAAGGCGTATTTGAACAAATGGATAATAAAAACTGTGCAACTACGGAGCTTTGGAACCAACATACCCAGATAAAATCAAGTTCACCGGTAGTTAAGACAGGAAATGTAAGAACTCATACGCCGGATGAGGCTTATGAACGTGTGATGAGCTATGCAGGAGCCAGCAACTATCGTGATAAAGTCGACGAGTTGATAATTAGCGACGTTAAAAACAGAAAAGCAAGTTGCACGGGAGATGCCAGCAAATGGGAAGGTCTTTCCGGCTACTCACAAAACAAAAGTGGATATATCAACGACCCGAAAGATGTCTGCACAGCCTTAGGAGTAAGTGATCCCTACGATGTTCTGAAATCTGTAACCAATGCAAACGTGAAAGATACGGACGGTGACGGTATTCCCGACTACTGGGAAGAAGAATATGGTTTGAATCCCAAGAAATCTGCTGATGGAAAAGAAACGACTATTGACAAAAACGGGAAGTACACTAATCTGGAAATGTATCTCAATAGTCTGGTGCACGAAATCATGGTAAATGGTGCGACAGGTGGCAGTGTTATAGAATAATTTTAGTAAATTCAAACCCAAATGATAAATTAGTAATGAAAAAGAATATATTAGCAATCTGTAGTTTGATATTGGCTTTTCCTCTAGTGGGACAAGCCATGCAACCTGCCATTTCGGTTGAAAAAACATCAAAGGACTATCCTACCCCGGATCGTTCCAAAGTTCTCGCCTTCCCCGGTGCCGACGGAGCAGGAAAATATACCACCGGTGGTGCCGGAGGTACTGTATACACTGTTACGTCCCTGGCAGACGACGGTTCGGAAGGGACACTTCGCTGGGCTATCAGCAAGAAAGGTCCCCGCACCATTATCTTTGCGGTTAGCGGAATTATTGAATTACAAAAAGCATTAAAACTCAGCAATGGTGATGTGACCATTGCAGGACAGACAGCTCCGGGTGATGGCATTTGCCTGAAAAACTATACATTCTCTATTCAGGCAGACAATGTTATCGTCCGTTTCATCCGTTCCCGTATGGGAGTCGACATCAAACAAAAAGGTGACGACTCAATGAATGGTACTAAAGCGCACCAAAACATTATCATAGACCACTGCTCCATGAGTTGGTGTACGGACGAATGTGCCACATTCTATGATAACCGTAATTTCACACTTCAGTGGTGCATCATCAGTGAAAGTCTCGCCAATTCTATCCACGAAAAGGGAGCACATGGTTATGGGGGTATCTGGGGTGGACAACCTGCTACTTTTCACCATAACTTACTCGCCCATCACACTAACCGCACACCCCGTCTTTGCGGAAGCCGTTATACGGGTCGTCCGGAAGATGAAAAAGTGGAATTATTCAATAATGTGATTTATAATTATGGCAGTGACGGTGCTTATGCCGGTGAAGGAGGTTCCTACAACTTTATCAATAACTACTATAAACCGGGACCTTTCAGTGCGACAAAAGGTTCTTTCAAACGCTTGTTTACAGCGTATGCCGATGATGGCAAAAACAACAATAAAGCAGGTGTTCATGGTGTATTCTATTTCAAAGGTAACTATATGGATCCTACCTGTCCCAAACTGACCGATAAGCAGAAAGAGGCTCTTTATAAAGTGAATATGGATAACTCTTACGGACTGGTTATCAAAAAGGACTTTGCCACAGAAAAGGAAGTACTGTCTAAAAAAGCATTTGACATAGCCGAACATACTTCTTTGCAACCTGCCAAGAAAGCCTACAAAGATGTTCTCGAGTTTGCCGGTGCTTCATATCGCCGTGACGCCATAGACCAACGCATCGTAGATGAAACTCTCAAAGGCACTTATACTTACGAAGGTTCTCACGGAAGCACGAATGGAATGATTGACCAACCGTCTGATGTAGGAGGATGGCCGGAATATAAATCAGAAACAGCACTTGTTGATACAGATGGTGATGGTATTCCCGATGAATGGGAAAAGAAACACAACCTTAATCCCAATGATCCTTCAGACGGAGCCAAATATACATTAAGCCCGGAATATACAAACCTGGAAATGTATATGAACAGCCTTGTGAATCATCTATACCCTAAAAAATAATTTCGGATAACCAAGATGAGGGTAAATGTATCGGAACTCTCATAAACAAAAAATCACCCTCGCCACAGATAGTTGTAGTGAGGGTGATTTCGATAAAAGGGGAGCTTTGAACATCCCCCTTTCTATTTCTTTCCTTTCCTATTATTATCTCCCCACTCTATCCCGATACTCTGTAGGCGTCATTCCAACCTGTGCTTTAAAGCATTTACTGAAATAACGCGGATCATTAATGCCGACCATATACGAAATCTGGGTCATATTAAATTCTCCGATTTCTATTAATTGTGTAGCCCGCTTGATACGCATTTCTTTGATAAATTCAATCGGAGCCAATCCGGTAAGTGTTTTCAGCTTCTTGAAGAAGACAGAACGGCTGACAGCCAGTTCCCGAACCAAATCATCTACCACCAGTTCTCCATTATCCATGTTCTGCTCCATCAATTCAATCAATTTATCCATAAACTTACGGTCGTTGGGAGACATTTCGAGAGTTGTAGGTGGAGTTTCGGACACATCTTCTTCAGCAGACGGCATATCCGTAGCCACAGGCACTTCCTCCTGACCGGTAGAAATATTGATATGCATCAGACTATCCCGGTAGAAACTTTGCAGTTTCTTACGCTGCATCAACAGATTTTCCACACGTGCTTGCAGATAGGTAGCACTGAAAGGCTTCGTTATATAATCATCCGCACCATATTCCAATCCCTCCAGTTTGCTTTCAATCGTAGTTTTGGCAGTAAGCAAAATGATAGGTATATGGCTGGTCGTCATATCCGCACGCAGTTCACGCGTCATTTCGATACCGTCTTTTTCAGGCATCATCACGTCACTGATGATAATATCCGGCAGGTACTTCAAAGCCTTGTTTGCCCCCTCCTTACCGTCAGCAGCTTCCACCACCCGGTACATCGGAGAAAATATACTGCGCAAGAATTCACGTAACTCCTGATTATCTTCGACTAACAGCATCAATTCTTTGGAGTTCTCTTCTTTCGCAAATTCTTCCCCATACACATCATCAATCTTCTCCGAATCATCGCTTACCAACGTTTCAGACTGAATGGAAGAATTGGCAATATCCACTACCTGTCCCATTCTTGCCGGAGCATCCGCATCTTCCAGAATAAACTCGGCTTCCTTATCGTAATGTTCTTTTCCCTTGAGGAAATCGACTTTGAAGCAACTCCCTTCTCCCAAATGACTATCAACGGAAATAGTCGCTTTATGCATTTCCACCAACTCTTTCACCAATGAAAGTCCGATACCCGTACTAGCCTGATTGAAAAGATTCTTATCTACCAGATTCTCAAAACGGACAAACAGTGACTTCTTTTTGTTTTCTGCGATACCGATCCCCTGATCTTGCACACCGATAGAAACTGTCTTTTCATCTTCCCGGATAAACATCGTAATCATCTTGCCATTCGGCGTATATTTAAATGCATTGGAAAGCAAATTGAATACAATCTTTTCCAGCTTATCGGCATCCACCCAAAGATAAAGATGTTCCTTTTCGGTCTGGAACAGGAAATCAATCCGATGTTCCTCGGCCACAGCTTCAAAATTATCCATCACCTTACGGACGAAAGGTACAATATCCACCCGCTGCACCTGCATCTTCATCTTCTTATTCTGAATCTTGCGGAAGTCCAGAATCTGATTGACAAGACGGAGCATCCGATTGGTGTTCCGTTCAACCACCACTAACTGTTCGCGAGCATCAGCCGGCAATTTATCATTCTTCAAGACCTGCTCCACCGGACCAGCTATCAACGTAAGCGGAGTACGCAACTCATGCGATATGTTAGTAAAGAAACGCAGTTTTATATCTGAAATCTGCTGTTCGACCGAAACTTCATGCTTCAACCGATAAATAGTAAACAGGATATAAACGGCTACGAGAATAATAATCAGAATAAAAAGAACATAAAGCACATAAGCTACCGGCGTCTCCCAGAAAGAAGGCAGAATAACAATGTTCAGTATACGTTCATTATCCACCCACACACCATCACTATTCGTTGAACGAACACGGAGCACATACTCTCCTTTCGGAAGATTCGTATAAGTCACACTACGCTGCTTGTCGGCAAAAGTCCATTGTTTCTCAAATCCGTCGAGAATATAAGCATACTGTATATTCTGCGGATTAGTATAATCGAGTGCAGCGAAGTGAACGGAGAAAATATTCTCTTTGTGTGAGAGCACCAATGGGTCGGTATCGTCAATATCCACCTTCAACAAGGAGTTATCTCCGGGCGTAATATCCTCATTAGTCACCATCAGTTTGGAGAATACGATAGGTGGGATATAGCTACTCTTACGAATAGAGTCGGGATTAAATATAAAGACTCCCCCACTGGCACCGAAAAGCATACTTCCTTTAGCCGTCAATGTGGAAGCCGCTTCACTAAAGCGCACTGGGAAAGTAATACTACGTTCGTCGTAACTTTCAAAACGTTCTTCAGACGGGATAAATTTACAAATTCCATTCTCCGTACTAATCCATAAATTCTCCTTACTATCTTCGCGGGCAGAAAGCAAGACGTCGGAAGGAAGACCGTCCAGTACGGAATATGATTTGAACTCTCCGTGGCCGTCCTTACTGATAGATATCAGTTTGTTGAGTCCCCCACCGAAAGTAGCCAGATACAGTTCCTTTTTCTTAGTGGAAATAATCCAATGGACATCATTATTACTCAGACTTTGCGTATCGTTCGGCATACGGGAGAAATGATAAAACTGCACATCCTCCGGTTTCTTAAAGTTCTCATCAAAAGCAACAGCTCCCGTAGTTGTACCTACCCACAGGCGTCCATTATTATCGGAAGTAATGAAACGCGCTTTGTAGCAAGGATCAATCGGATACCCTTTCAGATTATTCCGGTGATTGATAAACAATGTCTTTCCTGCTTCATTCTGCGTGATATAATTGATACCTCCGGCAAAAGTAGCTACCCAAATACGACCATAATGATCTTCATAGATACAATACACATTATTATCGCTCAAACTGTACATATCCTCTTCACGATGAAGATAACGGGTCAGTTTATAAGACATTCCGTTGGAAGAAGTCGGCTCGGCACGGACAAGTCCGTCTCCTTTTGTTGCAATCCAGATGATTCCTTTCGAATCCTGAATAACAAAATAAACAGTTCCCAACATGGGAGTACCGGTAGTAGAAACGATGCCGCTTTCGGTCAGGTATCCTTTATAAGCTTTATCGGCATCATACATACGAAGCATACCATCTTTCAAGCCAACCCACAGATTACCCAGTTTGTCTTCGCACAGGGCACGTACCTCATTATGCAATGATTCATGTTCATGCGGCATGGGAGTCATCATCGCAAAAGGTACATTCCGATAAGTCACCTTCTCCAATCCCTTGGAGTGGGTGCAAAGCCATAAATTACCTTGTTTGTCGGAGAAAGCCGAATGAATCTTATTGGAAAAACGCCAGTCACGACTACCCAGTCCATTATAGAAAGGAACCAATCGTTTTTTTTGAGGATCGAAGTAAGAGAAACCTCCTCCATAAGGGTGTACCCAAAGATACCCGTTTACATCTTCATGGATATGGAAGGCCGGACGGGAACGTTCAGGATTACTGTATTCAATAAGAATCTGTTCACGGGTCACCACTCTGGTCGAGGGATTAAAATGGGCTACAACACCCGGTTCTTCCTGCTCGAACCACACTTCCGAAGAACGGTCTACATAAGCAGAAAGGATTGGTTTTGCGGGTAAAGCCTTACAAGTCAGGAATGAGTAATGCACATTTGTTTTGGTCCGCAGGTTATAAGTAAAGAAACCATCCGAATCGGTAGTAATTACAGAAACGTCCGGTGCAACGGGGTGAATGGAAGTGATCTGCCCTTTTGTAGGAAGTTCGATCAACGTAAATTCTCCGCTATCTTTCTGATAAGACCAGATACGTCCCTGATCCGAAGCAAAGCAGATGTCCTTATCCCGCTCCTGTACTGCATAGAAAGCCTGATTCATTCCGCCAAACTTTCCTTTTGTCTCCGTGAAATAGGAATCCGGTTCTTTCTTTCCGGGATGGATCATGCCGAGGCCGTTGTCTGTTAACAGCCAGTCATTGCCTGCTTTATCCTGATAAACTTTGAATACATGTAAAGAGGGAAACAGTTCCGTCTTACTGGAATAAATATCCCATGTCAGGCGATGATTCTCATTTGGATGAGTCAGGATGCGGATAGCTCCGTCATTTTCTGTCAGCAGCCAGACGGTTCCGTTCGGCATCACCTCAATGGTATGCACATTGAAAGCACTCCCCTCCTCTCCGGCAGCAGGTACTTGTTCGAAAGTCTCTGTCTTCGGGTCGAAACGATGGACACGATTATCATAAGTCAGTAGCCACAAAAAACCATAACGGTCTTCATAGATACGGTCTACGCGATTATTGGTCAGACTGATGTAATTTCCCTGACGAGCCTTATATGTTTTGAAGGTATAACCGTTGAAACGGTTGATTCCATCCCAAGTGGCAAACCAAAGGTTGTCTTTGTGATCTTGCAAGATGTTCATCACCGTATTTTGGGACAATCCATCTTCAGTAGAATAGTGGGTGAAAAAACAGTGCTGCTGCGCATGTGTCGAGAACACAATAGCTAGCAAAAGAATTACTGAAATTAAGGTTTTCTTCATCATATAACTAGGTTCTGTGCCGTAAAGATAGAAAAATAGTTGTACTTTTATGCAATCTTTAGCGGCTATTTAACAGAATCGAACCATTCTATAGGACAAGTGATCTATTGTCTTTTATATATCCATTGTTTTTTGCTTAGTAATTCATTTCTTTACATATTCGTCAAGTCAACGTTTCACTGTTATCAGTTTGTTTCCGTCCGCTACCGGACCCCATCCATCTTCGCCTGCCAGTACAGTCGTAATCTCGTATCCTTGCAGGTTTTTCAGTTGTTGGGAGAAAGCGGCACGCGCTTTCGGATTGGCTCCTTCGCCCCGACTCTCATATTCGGCATAGAAGACTGTATTTTCGTTCTCTTTCTTGCCCCAGTTATTCCAACCGACAGGGAGAATGTGTTTACCTAGTTCGCAACGGATAAATACAGCTTGCGCATACGGACGCCAGGGACGAGACAGATATACTTTTGTAGCTTCCGGTTCCGCAGTCAGTTTGCAATCATAGAATACATAGCCATATTTTTTTCCTTTATCTGTAGAGGGAGCGGTGACATAACCATCCCGTTTGCTATGAATGTGACAACGGTTGAAAACAGCCGTAGACCAGCCGAAGATAAAATCAACCGTTCCTTCGATGTAGCAGTCTTCATAATATTGGCGGCTTTGCTTGCTGTATGTATAGAGGGTATCTTGGAAGCCGAGGAAACGACAGTTCTTAAAATAGACACGATCGGCAGATACGAAACAGGCAACTGCTTGTCCTACGGGACCTGATGAGTTCTCGAATGTGATATTCTCCGCATAAAAATCGGGGGCATAGATGTAACAGCTGGACGAACCGGAAGTTCCCATGTTCTCGCCGAATACATTTTTCTTGTTTGCAAAACCGTCATAAGTCAGTATCGCACCGTCTTCTCCAATCAAAGAGATATTAATCTTGGATTCAGGGATGATGAGCTTCTCTTTATAAGTTCCTTTACGAATCAGGATAGTGGTACGAACGTCTTTGCGAAAATCGGGAACAGCATTGATAGCTTCCTGCACGGTAAAGAAATCACCGCTACCGTCTTGGGCCACTACATAATCGAATTGACGGATATATTTCGCCAGTTCCGGAATTTCCTTGCCGATGGCATCCACTGCCAGTCCGGCAATTGTTCGTGCTCCGTATACGTTTAAATGAGTATTGTCTTCACGACCTTTCGGGAAAGCCGGCACCTGATTGGGTTCGACAAACATGAATAGTTTCTTTGATTCTACAGGTCCAAGTCCCTGCACCAGGTCATGAGTAATCTTGTTCATGTCGATGAAAGTCACTCCCAGTTCTTTTGCCACATTGCGGGGAGCATCCAGATAGGCACCATGCGTATCGAATAAAACGGTTCCCTCTTTCGGTTGTTCCTTTTCCCCCGGTGTACGGCGGACATCTTTTGCGATGGCATCATCCTTCGGCTGCACGAAGTTTCGACGGACGATAGAGTTGAACAATACCGGAATTCCACCTTTGGCGCGGGTTTCATTCACATACCGACGAAGAATTTCATCAAAAGTACTACCCGGATCGGTGTGACGGGTAGAGTCTGCTTTCTCATCATTATGGCCGAACTGGATAAAGACATAATCTCCTTTCTTCACCTTAGAAATTACTTTTTCCCAGCGTCCTTCGCTGATAAAGCTCTTGGAACTTCGACCGTTGGCTGCATGATTGTCTATCCGTATATCTTCGGAGAAGAATCCGGGAAGTACCATTCCCCAACCACGTTCGGGATTTCCTCCGTCTATTTTCTTGTTAGCCATTGTCGAATCACCTATCATAAAGATAGTGATGACCGGTTTATCTGCACGAAATGCAGAAAAAAGAATAAGAGCCGTTGCAAGTAGCCCTACCATTTTAACCCTAAGTGTTTTCATATTCTTCATCCCCTCCTACGAGTTTTATTTTTTGTTTTTATCTGCCACCTGCAACGTTTTGCTTATATCTTACTTGCAATCAACCGATTGCAGCGTTGCAGATACTGTTGCAGATACCGTTGCAGATGTTTATCTGCAACACCTTTAATAATCCTGTTTTGCACGCAGACAAATTCAGTTTCCACGTATAGGAACTACAGTTTCCCCGGTAAGAAACGCTAGTTTCCACGTAGAGATACGACAGTTCCCACATAGGGACCTACGTATTTTTATTTATAAGGATACCAATTACTGCTTTCCTTAAAGATATTTTGCGGAGTATACTTCATTGCCTCCTTATTTGTCAACTGTTTAGCCCATGCCACACGCCCGGAAGTATCTGCGCCCGCACCCGTATTTCCGAATTCGGCATAACGGGCTGTCTTTTCGTTCTCCGGATTCTTCCAATTGTGCCATCCTTCGGGACGGATATGATTACCAAACTCACAATTGATAAAGACCGTTACCGCATAAGGACGCCACGGACGACCCAAATATACTTTTTTCACTCCCGGAGCGGCTGTCAGCTTACAGTTTTTGAAAACATAACCGAATTCTTCACTTTGAGGAGTGGAAGCGGCAGTGATATACGAATCACGTTTACTATGCAGTTCACAATATTCGAATAGAGCAGTGGAAGGACCAAAAATAAAATCGGTAGTTCCCTCGATATAGCAATTCGTGAATAAGAGACGCGCTCCTTCTGTTCCTGTATAAATAGTATCCTGATTTCCCAAGAAACGACAGTTGACAAACATCAGTCTGTCACCTTCGGTATGAAGAGCTACCGCTTGCCCCAGTGGAGCCGCATTATTTTCAATCGTCAGGTCTTTGAAAGTGATGTCATTTCCCTCCACTTTCACCGTATAGGTGCGGAAAGTACCCATCTTATTGATATTGGCATGGTCATCATAAGTGATAATCGTTTTTTCTGCGCTTTCGCCCACTAATTGCACATTCTTTACCCAGGAAGGAATGACTAGTTTTTCTTTGTATATACCATTCTTGATATAGATCGTCACCGTATAATCCATAAAAGCGCGGACAGCTTCCACGGCTTCCTGAATGTTACGATACTCCCCTGTCCCGTCGCGTGCCACGACTAATGTGTCTTTGCGTTGCTGTTGTTGTGCATAAACAGATGTTGCTCCCACACCCAGTAGAAGCAAACACATCATTCCTTTAAAAATAGTCCTTTTCATTGTCGGAAATTACTTTTGTAAACGTTCGTATTCCAAGCTAGCCATAATAAAAGGTCCTACGGCTTTAGGATCGTTATTGCGGATAGTTTCATTAATATAATAGTCATAATCGCCGGAACGATATACCTTTCCTCCCAATCCTGCCACTGCACAAGCCTTGGTGATGGTTACCAATCCGTTCTTGTCTACTTCGATAAAATTATCCAGGAATCCTTTGTAGCCTTTCAATGCCACATCCAGATAAGACTTATCAATATATCCCAAACGAACCGCCTTAAAGAGCGAATAAATGAACATAGCGGAACAAGAAGATTCTACGTAATTACCCTTATCACCACTCCGATCCATCACCTGATACCATCCTCCGGTCTTCGGGTCCTGAAGTTTCTTCACCTGCACAGCTACATTATTCAATATATCAAGCAGGGAATCTCTTCCGGCTTCATGCTGCGGAATAAATTCGAGCACATCCACCAATGCCATCGCATACCATCCCATTGCACGTCCCCATGTATGTTTCGACTGTCCGGTCACCGGGTCCGCCCAACGTTGAGTGCGGCTTACATCGCACGCATGACGATAAAGACCATTTTTAGGATCGTACGTATGACGGGCACAAGTGACAAACTGGTTGATTACATCTACATAGTCCTGCGGAAGATTATTACGGAATGCATATTCCGCGTAGAAAGGAGCTCCCATGTAAATTCCGTCCAACCACATTTGGTGGGGATAAATCTTTTTATGCCAAAAACCACCGTCCTCATTACGCGGTTGTCCTTCAAACTGGCTATAAAGCAGGTCGAGCGCTTTCTTATATTTAGGATTCTTGGTCTGCTCATAGATACGGAAAAGGATTTTTCCGGAGTTGATACGGTCGAGGCTATAATCGGTTAATTTATAAGCGGTAATGCTTCCGTCCTCGTGCACCATTGTATCCGCATACGCGATGGCGTAATCGCGAATTTTCTTGTCGCCATAAGCGTCGTACACATCGAGCATGGCTCCCAGTTCAAGTCCGTGGCAATAATCCCACTTCAGTTTCGGCTGAAAGTCAAGTTGCCAGGATTCCGGGTAACGGATCATTTCCGATTCAGTCAGCCGCACAGACCAGGGAAGCTTGCTGTCTACCTGTTGTGCCGATGCCGAAAGTGACATTGTAACCAGCAGAGTCAATATAAAAAAATTATAAAAAAGAGTTCGTCTCATGGTTTGTTATTTTAAGGATTAAACATACAAGTCTTTCACGCTACGAAAGTAGTGTTTTTCCTCCAAAGCCAGTGGGATTTTTTAGTCAAGTAGGTGCATTTTTTGTTTTTCGTGCACGGAAACGACTAATTTTGTGCACGCAAACGTCAAAAATGTCCATTTTTGATGCAATATCTCATAAATTAAGAGTTTCGTTTTGGAAGAAAGCAAAAAAGGTCTTACTTTTGGCACGGTTTACAACTAATACCCTCTGGGGAAACACAGGTAATTTATCATTAAAACAGAGAAAAAATAGAACAGAATGGAAGAAGTATTCAAGTACATTATCGGTCTTGGAGCGGCAGTGATGATGCCGGTCATTTTCACAATCTTAGGAGTATGTATCGGTATTAAATTCTCTAAAGCGCTGAAAAGCGGTTTATTGGTAGGTGTCGGTTTCGTTGGTTTATCGGTAGTCACAGCGTTGCTTACCAGCAGCCTGGGCCCTGCACTAAGTAAAATGGTAGAAATCTACGGATTGGAACTGGGTATTTTCGACATGGGATGGCCTTCTGCAGCAGCAGTTGCCTACAATACATCTGTCGGTGCTTTTATTATCCCGGTCTGTCTGGGTGTTAACTTACTGATGTTGCTTACCAAAACAACCCGCACCGTCAACATCGACCTTTGGAACTACTGGCATTTCGCCTTTATCGGAGCCATCGTCTATTTTGCTTCCGACAATATCTTCTGGGGCTTCTTTGCAGCAATCATCTGCTACATCATTACACTGGTAATGGCGGATATGACTGCTCCTGCTTTCCAAAAGTTCTATGATAAAATGGAAGGTATCTCTATTCCGCAACCTTTTTGCCAAAGTTTTGTTCCGTTTGCCATTGTAATTAATAAACTACTTGATAAAATCCCGGGATTCGACAAACTGAATATCGACTCGGAAGGCATGAAAAAGAAATTCGGATTGATGGGTGAACCGTTGTTCCTGGGTATTGTGATCGGTTGCGGTATCGGCGCACTGGGTTGTGCCAGTTGGAAAGAAGTGTTGGATGGTATTCCGGGCATTTTAGGACTGGGTATCAAGATGGGTGCGGTAATGGAATTAATTCCACGTATCACCAGTCTCTTCATCGAAGGTTTGAAACCTATTTCTGACGCTACCCGCGAGCTGATTGCTAAGAAATATAAGAATAACACCGGATTGAGCATCGGTATGAGCCCTGCACTGGTAATCGGTCACCCGACTACCCTGGTGGTATCTCTACTTTTAATCCCTGTAACTATCTTCCTGGCTGTTATCCTTCCGGGCAACCGTTTTTTACCGCTGGCTTCCCTGGCAGGTATGTTCTACTTGTTCCCGATGATTCTGCCTATTACAAAAGGTAACGTAGTGAAATCATTTATTATCGGTCTGGTGGCTTTGACAGTCGGTCTGTATTTCGTGACAGGACTGGCAGGCTTCTTCACACTGGCCGCCAAAGATGTATATGCCGCAACGGGCGACCCGACAGTGAATATCCCCGCCGGTTTTGAAGGTGGAGCACTCGACTTTGCTTCCAGCCTCTTCTGTTGGGGTATCTTCCACCTGACTTACAGTCTGAAGATTATCGGTCCTGCCATCCTCGTGGCACTGGCACTCGGAATGGCTATCTACAACCGTATCCGCATGACTAGAAATGGCGCAAAGAATGCATCAACCCATAAAGAATAATATAAATCCTATAAAGAAAAGATGATGAAAAAATTAGCAATTGCAATGATGTTGGGTATCGCAGCGATGTCTGCTTCTGCCCAGGTGAATTACAAGATGCAAGTGGCTTGCAGTCCTCAAGACGTGAAAACGTATGATACCAACCGCCTGCGTAGTAGCTTTCTGATGGAGAAAGTAATGGTTCCGAATGAAATCAACGTTACTTATTCAATGTACGACCGCCTGATCTTCGGTGGTGCAGTACCTGCAACAAAAGAACTGGTACTTGAAACGATTGATCCGCTGAAATCTAAATTCTTCCTTGAACGCCGCGAACTGGGTGTCATCAACATTGGTGGCGAAGGTATCGTAACCGTAGACGGTAAAGAATATACGCTGAAATTCAAAGATGCTTTATACGTAGGTAGAGGCAAGCAGAAAGTGACTTTCAAGAGCAAAGATTCCAGCAATCCTGCCAAGTTCTACATCAACTCGGCTACTGCTCACAAGGAATACAAAACTCAATTGATTACTATCGACGGACGCAAAGGTTCTCTGAAGGCCAACTCATTTGCTGCCGGAAAGATGGAAGAAAGCAACGACCGCGTTATCAACCAGTTAATTGTTAACAACGTACTTGAAGAAGGTCCTTGCCAATTACAGATGGGACTGACAGAGTTGAAACCGGGTAGCGTATGGAACACGATGCCGGCACACACTCACTCTCGTCGTGTGGAAGCATACTTCTATTTCAATGTACCGGCAGGAAATGCGATCTGTCACTTCATGGGCGAACCTCAAGAAGAGCGTATTGTATGGATGCAGAATGAACAAGCTATCATGTCACCGGAATGGTCTATTCACGCTGCTGCCGGAACAAGCAACTACATGTTTATCTGGGGTATGGCAGGTGAAAACCTCGACTACGGAGATATGGACAAAATCAAATATACAGAAATGCGCTAATCGTTGCGTATTCCTGTTCATACATATAATCAATGATCCGAAAAACTTCATTCTTTTCTCCTGCGAGAGAAAGGAATGAAGTTTTCCGGATTTTGCATATTCTTCCCCCAAAGAACAAACACTCGTTACCTTATTATATATAGGATGTAACAAAATCCAACTATAATGCAACGAATAATACATGATTTTGACCAATTTTTACAAATAAAATTCAGTCTAAATACCGACCTTTGTCAACGAAACAAAATCTATTTAAATCCATTATCATGAATGCATTTCAAAAAACAGGCGAAAAAATGACAAACTACAGATGGACTATCTGTGCTATGCTATTTTTTGCTACCACAGTTAACTATCTCGACCGTCAGGTTCTCTCATTGACATGGGATGAATTTATCAAACCGGAATTCCACTGGGACGAATCTCATTACGGTACTATTACTTCTGTTTTCTCGATTGTATACGCTATATGTATGCTGTTTGCCGGTCGTTTTGTCGACTGGATGGGAACTAAAAAAGGCTACCTTTGGGCCATTGGTGTCTGGTCTGCCGGTGCTTGCCTCCATGCTGTCTGCGGTATCATCACAGAAGCTCACGTTGGTCTCCACAGCGCAGCAGAACTGGCTGGCGCAACAGGAGACACTATCGTCGTTATCGCTACTGTCAGTATGTATTGCTTCCTCGCTGCCCGCTGTATTCTGGCCTTAGGAGAAGCTGGCAACTTCCCTGCCGCTATTAAAGTAACTGCAGAGTATTTCCCTAAAAAAGACCGTGCGTATGCTACTTCCATCTTTAATGCGGGTGCGTCAATCGGCGCATTGATTGCCCCTCTTACCATTCCTATCTTAGCCAAAGCGTTCGGTTGGGAAATGGCATTTATCGTGATTGGTGGACTTGGCTTCATTTGGATGGGATTCTGGGTATTCATGTACGATGCTCCATCTAAAAGCAAACATGTCAATCAGGCAGAGCTTGATTATATCGAACAAGACCAGCGCGAAGCAGGCAGTGCTCCGATGACAGATGAGAAAGACGAAAAAAGAATGAAGTTCTGGCAATGTTTCAGCTACAAGCAGACATGGGCCTTCATCTTCGGTAAGTTCACCACTGACGGTGTATGGTGGTTCTTCCTTTTCTGGACTCCGTCTTATCTGAATACTCAATTCGGCATCAAAACCTCCGACCCGTTGGGTATGGCATTAATCTTTACGCTTTATGCGGTAACCATGTTATCCATCTATGGTGGTAAATTACCTACCATCTTCATCAACAGAACGGGTATGAATCCTTATGCAGCCCGTATGAAAGCGATGTTGATCTTCGCCTTCTTCCCATTGGTTGTATTGTTGGCACAGCCGTTAGGTACGGTTTCTCCATGGTTCCCGGTTATTTTAATCGGTATCGGTGGTGCTGCTCATCAATCCTGGTCAGCTAACATCTTCTCTACTGTAGGTGATATGTTCCCAAGAACGGCTATTGCAAGTATTACCGGTATCGGTGGTATGGCAGGAGGCGTAGGTTCTATGATTCTTCAGAAAGTGGCAGGTAACTTGTTCGTATATGCTTCCGGAACAACAATGGTTGACGGCAAAGAGGTGGAAATGACGAAAGAATTGCTCGAACAAGGAGCACAATTCGTACACCCTGCCATGACATTCATGGGCTTCGAAGGTAAACCTGCCGGATATTTCATAATTTTCTGCGTGTGTGCAGTAGCTTATCTGCTTGGTTGGGTCATCATGAAGGCATTAGTTCCGAAATACAAACCTATCGTATTGGATTAATTCCATTTCAATAGATACTATCAATAAAAACAAAAGAGTAATCCGTCGCCGGATTACTCTTTTGTTTTTAACCAATTATTCAAAAAATGAAAAATAAAAAAGCCTCTTCTCACGAAGAAGGCTTTTTAGGTTTACTTATCCTGCATCATCCTCCTGCAATTTTTTTAAACGTAACACTAAAAAAACAGTGTTTTGCATTCCTATAATGAAGTATAGTAAACGTTAAGATGAAAAAAAGGGAAGTCTCACGACTTCCACAATTCTTCTAACCTTAAATCTAAATCTCTATGAAAAAAACGTGTTGCAAATATAGGCGTTTGTTCAATATAGAGGTGTTAATGAATTGCATAAAGAGAGAATAAAAACTAACATCTGCAAAAATGATGCAATTTTTCAGGAGCCTTCTATTAATTTTAATAAACTTTTATAGAGAGGATTGCGTTCCAAGAGTTCGGGAACTCCCGTGATGAACATCTGTTTCCTTGCACGGGTCAAGGCAACATTCAGTTTTCGGTCAATCAAAACACCCTCTTCTTCTGTCAGATTAGATAGAAATTTTAATTGATAAGGGTAGTTGACACAGAAGGAATAGATTATTACATCACGCTCGCTTCCCTGGAACCGCTCCACCGTGTCAACCAGAATGCGATTCAAAACCGGAATACCTACTGATTCTATTTCTTTTTTAATCAATGCTATCTGACTCCGGTAAGGAGTAATGATTCCTAAAGTACGGGATTCGTCAAAATCCGACTGATGGTGTTCATAAATGCGAACGGCTAAATCCGCAACGATACGTGCTTCCGAATAGTTGATTTTGGCAGATGCTCCTGCTTTCTCCGGCACAGACGGATAAAAGGCTAAACGGCAGATCGTGTCCGAGTCCTCTATTTGATGAGGTAGTCCGACAGGAATCAGCCGCCCCCCGTAAAAAGCACGATTGGCAAATAAGGCAACTTCCGGATGCATGCGTCCCTGACGACAAAGCATATCATAGGAACGATGAATAGCAGACGATGAACAGGCTGCCGTACAGTTCCGATAAAGACGTTCGAACAAAGAATCTTTCAGATTGCTCAATCCGATAGACAGTAATGATTCATCATAGATTGCCGCCTGTTCCGCGTTTTGCTGCACAACAGCAGGCAGTTGCTTATGATCTCCGATCAATACAAACTTATCTATTGCATCTTTTTCATCTTCTCCACGTGCACAGAGGATTCCTAACAACTGCGGTTCCAATATTTGGGTAGCCTCATCAATAATGGCTACATCAAAATGCTTCAAACGAAACAGTTCCGGTTTGCCGGAAATAGCCGC
>ULWU01052175.1_pt1 | contig 17571 bp, 18 predicted proteins | sample 1960661 | NCBI WGS metagenome assembly ULWU01 (sample SAMEA4835821, study PRJEB28245) | human gut metagenome | biome: gut microbiome; material: fecal sample | place: Denmark | collected 2008
CTCTTCCGGCGTCACACGAAACCGCAGTACAATCTCACGTTTACGCTTTGCCATATTACCTCTCCGGCTCATTTTTTCTGCAAATCTTTGGTTCATTCTTTCCAACTGACTGTTTCAGCTTATCCATCACGGAAGGCTTTTTCTCCGCATAGTTTACACGGTATTCCTTAGCCAGTGCGTCAAGAAGAATCGGGTGTGTCCTGTCGCTCACTAAGTATGTCTTCTCCCCCTCCGGCATTGGTACACTCGCCGCCCATTCTTTGTTGTCGCGCGAAAATCGTCCGTCATGCGCTTTCTCCCGAATCGTTGCCGCAAGAATCAGCTCCACCCGCTCTTTTCCATACGCCGCAATCACTGTATCCAGTATCGCCTCCGTTTTGAGGTGTGCTCCGTCAAAGTTTTCCGCCACTGCTTTATCCACCGCGTCACGGCAGGCGATGTTTTCCGTCTTTGAGTCGCGCCACTTTTGAATCTCGCCGTTCTCTTTAGCATAAGCCGCAGTATTTCTGTAAATCTCCATAGTCTTCCTTACCTTTCATAATCTTTTGTTTTCTTCAGTACCGTGCTCACCGTCTGTGTGCTTTTGAGTTTTTCAAGCACGGATGGCTTTTCTGTTTTTTCACAGGTAGGCGTTCTCTCATCAATGTTCAGTTCCGCATTCAGCTCACTCAGCCTTGCGGATTTCGTTTTCAGCTCGTCCTCTTTCTGAAACGGCTTGTTCACCTCCGCTTTTGCAGTATCAAGCTGATTTTTCACGTTTTCAAGCTGTGCCTGCGCCGCCTGAATCCTTGCCGGAATCTGATTAAGCGCGTTGTCGATACGGACAATATTTCCTCGCACATCTTTGCCAAGCTCCACACGATGGGACATTTCTCCGCGCAGTGTCAAAACAAACTGCCTGCCGAAATCCTCCACACTCATTGCCATGGAGAAACTGCGGTAACTGCCGACAGTCACAGGCTCTGCTCCCGTTACGGATTTGCATGAGTCAAGAATCGCTTTTCCGGCTTCTTCTTTGTCCGCATAAAAGCTGTCGTTCACTTTCATTCCACAGAATCCGTCCGTTGGGTGAGGTGACGACACGGCTGTATTGTTGTCTTTCTCCAGCCCTGCGATAACCTGCTTGTAGTTCTCTATCTTCTCGGGATAATGGCGCGCAATGTCGTCCTGCATACGGAACTGCTGACTCTGGTGGTTCGCTTTCAGCAGCTTCAGCTTTGATACCTCAATATCGAGATCCATCTTTTCGCGAATTCGGTCGTCTCCTGCGCATAACGCTTTGACTTCCGCATAGGACAGCGTCGCTTCATCAATATCGTCGCAGGCACGGACAGGGGATTTTGACGTCATAATCTGAGAGATGAATTTCTGCTTGTTTTCGATGGTCTGCCAGAGGTACGCGTCAAAGGTCGCCTCTGTAACGTAGCGGTAGATATGCACCTCGGGATTCATGTTTCCCTGACGTATGATTCTTCCGGCACGCTGCTGTAAATCTCCCGGTCTCCACGGACAGTCCAGGTCATGCAGTGCTATAAGGCGGTCTTGACAATTGGTTCCGGCTCCCATTTTAGCCGTACTGCCGATGAGCACACGCACGCTTCCGCTTCTGACTTTCGCGAAAAGCTCCTTCTTCTTTACCTCCGTATCTGCGTCATGGATGAAAGTGATTTCTTCTTGTGGCACTCCGCGGCTTATGAGCTTGTCCCGTATGTCCGTGTATACGCTGAACACGCCCTCTTTCGGTGTGGAGAGGTCAGAGAACACAAGCTGCGTCAGCCTGTCCGCTTTTCCGTCGTTCCAGATATTGTAAATATTGTCCACACACAGGTTCACTTTGCTGTCGGGTTCGTCTGGCAGGTCGGGATTGATGATCCGCTGATCCAGTCCGAGCTTTCGTCCGTCCGAGGTTATCTTGAGCATATTGTCAACCGATGGGTCTACCGCACCGGAGTGAACCTTTGACGCTCGCTCGGATAATTCCTGCACCATAGATTTTTGTATCTCTGTTGGTTTTGCCACGATATTGTGATAATTCGCAATCGGTACGGGAAGCTTCAACTGGTCTGAGGTCTTTATGTCCGCGGCTTCTTTGAAGATGTTCATCAGCTCCGGCAGATTGAAGAATTTCGCAAAACGCGTCCTCGCTCTGTAACCCGTTCCCTCCGGAAGTGTTTTGTCAAGAGGTTTTGCGTATTTTCTCAAAATTAATTTCTTCCTCTTTAACAAAATCACCTTGGACTTCGTGCCTACACATATCCATGAACACACTATCAAGCGATTTTGTTGCTTTTTCTGCCTGTTTAACACAGACAATGAAGTTTGTTTTTCCAATTTTTATTGTATAAGTCGAATTTGGCATTTCAACCACTATATTTTTCCTCCTGTATGACGGTAACGGATTGTTTATAACTTTTCTGTAAATATTCTATCTGTTACATTGACAATGCAGTGCAAAAGGCATATAATATAAGTGCATCAGCAATGAAGGGAGTTGTCAAACATGGCTAACACTACTAATTTCAGCGTCCGAATGGACAGCGATATCAAAAAACAGTGCGAAACGTTGTATGGTGAATTGGGCATTAACCTTACAACCGCTATCAATGTGTTTCTTCGCCAGTCTCTCCGCGTCGGCGGTTTTCCTTTTGATGTTCGCATCGAACAGCCGAACAAGGAAACAATTGCGGCTATACTGGAAGCAGAACACATTTCCGGTGATCCGTCTGTCAAGCGCTACTCTGACGTAGAAGAAGCATTAAAGGCGCTGAAAGAATGAGCAAACACTTAGACATCATCTGGACAAATCAATTCAAAAAAGATTACAAGTCGGCAATAAAACGCCATTTGGATATTGACCTTCTTGATGACATCATCCGCAAGCTGGCAAGCAGTGAACAGCTTCCTGAAAAGAACAGAGACCATGCTCTGACCGGAAATTGGGTCGGATACCGTGAATGTCATATTCAACCGGATTGGCTGCTGATTTATCGGATTGAGAATGATTTGCTCGTATTGACATTAACCAGAACAGGAACACATAGTGACCTGTTTGGAAAGTAGGAGTAAGACACTCGGTTTTGCCGGGTGTCTTTTCCTTTTTCACTTGAAACAAAAAAGATACTCGACATTTTCAAAGAGAAAACGGCAAGTGCCTGTTAGAGTTCCATATTCTTTTTTTCTGCTTCGGAGTTTTCTGCTCCTGTGTCTGCTTCTGCTGTTCCTGTTCGTACTTCAATCGCTCTGTGATAGAGTGCTTCGGTTCGGGCTTCTTCTGGGATTCAGTCTGTTCCGGCGTGAGGACTTTTCCGACCCAGTAGCGAATATCTTTCATCGGCTGTAATTCCTCTTTGACAGTGGCAAGCTCTCCGGCAAGCTCGGTGTGGGATGCTTTCAGCGTATCGTATTCAGCTTGCAGGGCATCCAGATTGACATTCAAATCAACACCCTGCTTTTTAAGATAGCGGAACGCCTTATTGAAGCTGTCCAGTTCATCCTTGTGGCTTTCTGCAAAAGCAGCTTGTCTGACTTTCCAACCGATTTTCAGATATTTGTCATGGACAGCCTTGTGGGTCTGGCAATCTGCCACGGCATTTTGTATGCCGGTAATGACTTTCATTCGGGCAGATGTTTTCTTCATATCGGCGTTGATGGCTCCGGCTTTTTCATTCATACCTTGCAAGGTTGTGTCCAAATCTTCCAGAGTGAAAAGCTCATGCTCTTTCAGATAGATCATTGCTCTGGAAACAGCCTTCAAATCATCGCTCGTGCCTTTCTGCTTTCCGTACCTCGACCAGTCGCTGCGCTCCGCTTTTCGCAGATTCAGATAATCACTGAGAAGTACGGAAAGAGCAGGAAAAGCGTTTTTCTTTTCAGCTTCCATTTCCGCAAAGGCTTCTTTTGTGGCAGACACAATATCTGCAATCCAGTCTCGCAGACTTTTGATGGTGCTGCGGATAGCGTTCATCATGCGGTTAGCGGCTTTAATGTCTCGGTTCAGATTGCCAATGTTGGTTTCGATGCCCTTACGCTCCAGCGCACAGACAGCAGCTCCCATGTGAACGGTCGGGATAATATCAAGTCCCTGTCTTTCATAGGAGCGCATATCCACACGCTCGGCACTTCCGGCAAGCTCCAGATATTTATTCTGAATGACTTCCCATCCGTGTCTCCATTCCTCGGCGTGGTACTGCTCGTTCCAGTCAACGGTATCTTCCTTATGGCTTTTCCATCTGCCAGAGGGGAGCTTGATGCGTTCGCCGTTCTCGTCAAGGTCATAAACCTTGCGACTCTTGGGAAGCCACTTTCCGTTTTCATCAATGGCTCGCATGGTCAGCATGATGTGGCAATGGGGATTGTGTCCTGGTGGGTCGGGATCATGGATTGCAAAATCACAACACATTCCCTTGGACACAAAATGCTCATTGCAGTATTCCTTCAACATCTGAGGACACATTTCAAGCGGCACTTCTCTTGGCAGAGCAAGAACGAAACGCCTTGCAAGCTGCGAGTTCCATTGCTTCTCCACTTCCTCGACAGAGTTCCAGAGCGTTGCTCGGTCTGCATATTTCGGCGGTGCATGGGATGGGAGCATGATTTCCGTGTAAACGACCTCATGCTGTTTTCTTCGGTGGTCTTTCGATTTCTGGTCATACTCGGAAAACAATTTTTCTCCGGCTTGGTAAGCGGCTCCGGCAACAGCAGAACTGCCTTTGCTTCGCTGAACAATTCGTATTTCCAGATGGGGTACGGGCATTTTGTTTGAACCTCCTTTCTCGGTGCAATAAAAAATGACCGATACTTTTCAGCAGCGGTCAGATGGGAAAAGTATAAAACTTGCTGACGGTGAATGATTGTTTGCAATCGTTCATCGGCGGCAAGTCCACAAAAGGGTAGCTGGCAAAGCCAGCGCAGGGGAAGTGTAGCTTCCTCTGAGAGATTTACGCAAAGAACCTTTGCGAAAATCATCAAGCTCCCTGCAAGGGGTGCGGGTGTCCGGTGGACACCTCTGCCGCAGGCAGAAGCACCGACCGAGGCGGCAGCCGGGACCTTTCGGCAGAACGCAATCACCATCTTTAGGTGGTGTATAATTGCGCCCTGTTTCACAACAGGGTTTTTAGCTTCCGTTTGGTTGCGACCTTTCCTTTCGGTTCTCAATCAGCAAATCCAGCTTATTTTGAACCGATTCGCTGTGGAAGATGAAAGTCAAGAGCTCCATCACATCATCGTCCGTCAGAACAGTCGGCTCTCGCAAAAAGGTTTCCAACATTCCTGCACGGGTGCAAAGGCGGTGGGTGCGCTCGCTTCGGGTAAGCTGCTTAATTTCACTTTCCAGTCTTTTCTCCCTGTGCTTGGCTGCGGTCAGCTTTCGCTCCGCAACATACTGGTCGTGTTTCAGCTTTTCCAATTTCTCGCTGGGCATAAGGTCAACTCCTTTCGCAATAATGGGTAAAACAAAAGCGACCAACTTTTTACGCTTGATCGCCTTTTCTTATATAATTTACCAAAGCAACTTACAACAATATGTAAAAATTAAATGGTGAACATTGATCGCCATTTAACGCAATTATGTATTATTTGCGTTAAATAAAGTATCTATTTTCTTTTCGAGCTCGTCCATTCTCTTTTCATAAAGGGAAAGTTTAACTCCTCCAACAATCAATTCTCCAAGAGATAATAGACTTACGCCACCTAATATCCAGTTTATTAATCCTGGCAATTCATCCTCAATCCCAAGAGAATATACCACGCCAGCACAGCAAAGTAATTGTACGACGGGCACAATCATCAAAATAATAATAACTGTACGAACGGTTTTGTTTAACTTCGATGTCGAGTCATAAAATGATGAGGTTTTTTTGTTTGCTGCCTGTAATTCTCGGACCTCTCGTTGTAAATCATGCAACTGTCCAATGATTCCAATTAGCGTATCTGTATTTGAGGTGCCGCCCGTAGTGCTACTGTAAGATGCGTTTACTTTAGGGCAGTTATCGCAGCTGGATGCTAACGGAACAGTATTTTGAGTTGTAGTTCCGGTTTTTTTCTTTTGATACTGAGACATCAAATCATCTCCTTTACTGCTTCAGGAGAAAGATTGGAAACTCCTTGTGAAACTACATAAGATACAATATCTTCATTAATTCTTTTTCCCGGTTCCAAGGCATTGTTTATATCTAATTGAAATAGTACACCGGGTATATTTTCTGCCCCTACGGTAATAGTTGCGGCTTCTACCGAACGTATATTGTTATATACTACGGATTTTCTCATGTTCTGCTTGTTCACCCTCGTAGAGGCTTCAACAAACTTCGAGGTGTATTTTTCTGAAAAATACTTTTCAAACACCGATTTCACATTATTAGTACTGGGTTCAAATAATGTCAGAATAAAGCCCGTTCTATTTGCAGTAATTGAGTTTAGAACAGATTTATAAAACTTTTGGATAGTTTCTTTTTGAGAGTTAAGTGCTTCCAAAGGGGATTGTTCGCTTTCATAAATGAAGTTAGCAATCAAATCAATTCGAGATCTTGATACATTAAGATTAATCCGACCATCAGTAGATTTTGCCTGCACAACAGGGATTTCCGCAGGAATATCTGGAGGAAGATTTAAAATAGTAGGCATGTCATTTATAAGCCCACCCAGTTTTTCATTCACTTCATTAAACAACAAATCAGGACGACTAATAGACTCTTCGGAGAAAATAGCCATTTGAACTGATAATAATTTCATTAAAAACACCTCACATTTAGTATTTGATTTACATCCATAATCTATTTCTATTATTTTAGAACATTCTATAATCACGCTTCTTCAATAGGCGTACCAGTTTCCAACGATCAATACGCTTAGGCATCTTTTGATAAATTTCCCGATAATCTACTGTTTCTGGAATCCACCGTCCGTTTTGAGTAATGCTGTGCCCATCAAGCAGATGAAGGAAGAAGGATGCCTCGATGATTACAGAAATAGAATTGCTTGCACCGGAGCCGATATGATTATGTTGGTACAGATTACGAGACCCCTGAAAGAAACCCATAAGCATATACCTGATGCCGTCCTGTTCATTGCGCTCGGATTCGTTTTTCAAATCATTGATTGCAATAAGGGGCGCTCTTTTAATTTCGCCGGTCTGCTTGTCTATTTCAAAAGAAAGAGCTCTTGTTGCCAGATCGAATCCATGCGAATCCAAGCCCGACTTCTTTTTGAGATAATTCTCCACAGCCACGAAGGCTTCACGTGCTGCCGACTCAAACTCGGATTTATATATGAGTTGCACCGCATCCGATAACGCTGCGTGGATATTGTATACCTCAAAAAATCCTTTGAGCTTCTTTAGGGAATATGGCATTAAGCTGCCGCAACAAGGACAAAATGTGAAATCATAAAAGTCAAACCCATATGTACCGTTGCTATATTCCCTAAGTTGCTTTTTTCTGGGTGGAAGAGAACACCCAGAAGGACAAGCGTACTCTTTTCTCCTCATTGCGGCTCACCTCATTTCAACTACTCACTTACCCGCTGGAAAGACTACAATTTCAAAAGATAAGCATCCAGCTTGTTTTGCGCATTTATGTAGGATTTATAAATATTTTTGATTCCGGCTTCTTTTGCCATGCTTACAACAAGATTTTCCTCTGCTACGCCCATTCGCAGGCCAAGAATTATACCGCTTGGGATCCATTCCATCATCACCGGCGGCTTCATAATGCAGCCAGTTATCATTCGCCATTCTTCATCGTATTTATGGCACTCTTTTTTGATTAGGGTCGTTCTTTCTTGTTCCCATAAAGCACTTCCCATACTTGCATATAGCTCTGGAGGAATCTGAGTTGCGGTTGTCTCTGCTATTTTACGGAGCATAACGAATTTCGCAAATTTGGTTGCATCATAAGGCGTGTCCGAATAATAAATCGGATATAGCGGCGTTCCGTAGTTCTTGATTCCGCAATTAGCGCATTTTTCCTGCTTACCGCATAAGAAGTTGTCATTGTTTTCAAGGTCGTAGATTTGCACAAAACCTCTGTGCTGATCTGCATATTTCAGCCACAGAACCTCATTAAACCCGTTTTCGGAGAAACAAACTGACCACGTATCCTTTTTAACTTCATCACGGAGTGAAAGCGCTGCATTCAAAAAGCTTTCGGTAAGCCCGTGAGAAAGTGCGTTTGTCACATTCTCAACCGTAAACTGCGCTACTTGCTCATCGGAAAGAATACCCCCAAGTAATGCTTTAACACCCTCCACAACTGCTTCTGTACTTTCCAGAGTTTGAAATGCACTCAAATACTTTTTTCGGATTGCTTCAATATCGATGTGAAGAAAGGTATCAAAAGGATCGTCATAATAATTCGCAGAAGAAAAATAGAGCCTGTTAGTTCTGAGTGCTTCCAAGCTTTTTGTGCTGACAGGTCGATACCGGAAAAGCAGCTTCGGATACTTAATTGATTTGAATAGTTGTTCGCGTTCTGCCACAATATCATTTCCAGGCAAAGAACATAATGTTTGCCAGAATTGTTCTCGTTCACTGTGATTCATTGATGCCCCTCCTCTCAATTATCAAATGTGATTTGTAGTCCGAAACAAAACAACCACAATTAAATTTACGAAAAATCGCCCATTTGTGTTTTGGTATGCTTTTTGCCGCTTGAATCTGTCCACTCAGTGATTATTCTAAACTTTGATGCAGAACCATTATGCGTGATTAAAATCAATTCATAGCTTTTGCCTGCCTCCAATTCTTCAAAAGGCTGCTTTTCACGATCCATAATCATAATTCCAACATCACCATCAAATCGAGCGCTTACATTATAAGCGGTCGCATTTCCGGAATTCCAAACTTTCAGTCTATGCTTACCTTTGCCCACAGTAATAAATCTTGCCTCAACGCATGCAAGTACCGAATCTTCCTTCTCCTTGGCTATCTTGTCCAGTTCATTCTGCTTAATCTTGAGTTCCAGTTCATTAACCTTGTTCTGGAGACGTTGTGCCTTTGAAGATTTAAACAGCGAAATGATGGCAACTAACAGAGATATACCTGCGATGATTAGCGCACCCCAATCTTTTATGAAGGGCACCACTTCCTTCAATATGCCAATCAAAACTTCCATTTTTTCATCGCTTTCTTTAATTCTTTTTCCAGTTCTTTGATTGCGTCTTGCGCAAGCTCATCTACAGCATTATCAATTATTGCGGCATTGTTATCGAGCAACTCTCGTTTCGTGTATTCCGAACCGCAATCAGAGCAACGTACTCGTACATCGTCACTTGCATGAAGAAGATCTTCAAATTCTTCATCTAACGACTCAAATTGATCATTACCGCAAAGAGGACACAATAGCGTGACTTTACGATCTAAATTTTTCATTAAAACACCTCATTTTAGCCGTTCACACAACGGCAGGATTTCTTCCAGTTTGGCAACAATGCGTTTTTGTTCTGCAAGAGGAGGAAGTGGAAATACAGAATTAGCAACCTTGTCACTATTCAGGTTTTTAACTACTGCACCGCTAACTTTTCCGCAAAATTGCATATACGCATAATTAGAAGAAAGCAACCAGTATAGATAGTCTTGATCAAATATCTCTGTCGATTGACTAATTACTAACCAACCGTCGTGGATACAACCATCAACTTTCAAAATATATGGTCTACCAAAACTCATCGAGTTTGTAAGAAGAAAATCTCCGGAATGAACCATACGGCTTTTGGATACGCCAGATGGTTTGATTTTTTCTGCAGTAGCGCAAATATATTTTCCGTTTTTCTCGGTGTCCCCAATTTTTATCCAGTTAACGCCGTCTGCTGCTGTGGTAATATATTCTTTAATGGGACGGGGAGAGCCGCCTCTGGCTATTGTGCAAACATTGCCAAGTTTGATCCACTCCCACGAATCAGGAATATCAAAAGTTTTTTCATCTTCAGATATTTCTGTAATTACTTTTTGCTTAACACGGCGTCCGTCAATCTCTACATCTATAAGATTTTTCTCAAGTAAGTCTCTTGCAGTTCCTTCGGTTGGATATTGCGGTACTAACTTTCCCTTAATTGCAATCTCAAGAACAGATTTAATCATTTTATCGGCAAAATGCGCATCCAACTCAGCAAGTCTCGTTAAAGCACCGCTTGCATAATCGATATCCGGAAGTACAGTTGCTTGATTCAATGAGGTTGATATTTGCTGGACAGCACGGTCAACAGTTGCATTCAAGGAGGAACGTTCTTCTTGATATCGTTGAATCAGATCTATTGGATCAAGGATTTCCTCTTCCTCATGAGGATAACCGCAGAGATCGATGTTGCATCCCTGTTCATTCAGCAGATAATCAGCGGTATATTTCTGCGCCTTGAAGTATTCGCCGTCAGGAATTATCTCTCTATTGTTCCACCAAGTGATACAATCCTCGAAGTGCTTCAGCTCCATGGGCTTGGTCTTGGAAAAATGCTTTCTGTCAGACGGAATATCCACTCTGTAGAACCATGTTTCTGTTGTCGGCTTTGTGTTATCGAAGAACAACAGATTGGTGGTAATGGAAGTATAGGGGCTGAACACAGAGCTGGGCAGTCTGACAACGGTGTGCAGATTAAACTCGCCAATGAGCTTTTTCTTGATGTTTACCTTCGCATTGTCCAGACCGAACAAGAAACCATCCGGCACGACAACAGCAGCTCTGCCGTTTTTCTTCAAACGGTACAGGATCACCGACATAAACAGATCGGCAGTCTCTGAGCTTGCCAGATCATCGGGGAAGAAGCCCTGAATGGACTTGTCCTCATGTCCGCCATACGGAGGATTCATCAGGATTACGTCAAACTTATCATCATCCGTATAGTCCAAAAGATTATGCTTCAACGAGTTCATGTGGTAGATGTTCGGAATCTCAATGTCATGCAGCAGCATATTGGTTACGCACAGCAGATAGGGAAAAGGCTTTTTTTCAATTCCGTAAATGCTATCATCCAGCTGCTTCTGAGCGGCGGTGTCTGTTACCTGCTTGGAGAGCTGTCCAAGCCAAGAGGTGATAAATCCACCGGTGCCACAGGCGAAATCTGCCATCTTTTCGCCCAGCTGCGGCTTTATCATCAATGCCATGAACTCGGTGACTGCTCTCGGCGTATAGAATTCACCGGAAGAACCAGCAGATTGCAACTCCCGCAAAATCTCCTCATAGACAAAACCGAAAGCGTGGCTTTCCTTCACATCGTCAAACTCAATCTCGTCAATGACATCAATGACCTGACGAAGATAAACGCCGTCCTTCATATAGTTGTTGGCATCCTCAAAGGTCGATTTCACGATTGCTTTCTTGATTGGAGTGGAAGGTGTAACCTTAATGCCCTCATAGAGAATGGTATCGCCCTCTTTTACATCGTTGCCTTTCAGAACCGGGAACAAGGTATTGTTGACAAAGCTCAGCAGCTTATCTCCTGTCATAGCGTGACCGTTGCTGTCGGCCTTTGCCCAATTTCTCCATCGGAGGTCTTCGGGAATGATGGATTCAAAGGTGTCCTCGTTCAGTTCCCAGTCGTCTTCTTTGGCATCGTATACTTTCAAGAAAAGCAACCATACCATCTGCTCAATTCGCTGAGCATCGCCGTTGATACCTGCGTCCATGCGCATAATATCACGGATTCTTTTTATAAAACCTGACTGCATCGCCATAGTCAACTTACCTCTAATTCGTAGATGTTCGCTTCAAGTTCCTTAATAGCAGCTTCATACTGTGCCTTGCCGCCGAACAACTTTACAATCTTTGCAGGCTTGCCAAATTCGGCAAAATCCGCAAGAGAAAGAACCTTGATGTCCTCGACCTCGGTAATACCTTGGTTCATATACTTGTCCAAGAGAATGGAGAGGACTGCCTGTGCTTCGGCGGAATACTTGCTGAAGAAGTCTTTCTTCTTGACATTGTTTGCCCGCTCTTTTCTCGTCAGCGGCTTCTTGCCGTATGCCACATAGCAGATGAAATCAAAATCATCAACATCAGACATTCCCTGGTCTGCTTTCAACGCTTTCAAATCAATGCCCATTGCCATAAAGGACTGCTCAATCGTTTTCTTCTTGTCCGATGCCTTCCACTTGTGGATAAAGTCAGACAGAGAGGCATACTCGCCCTTGATATTGGTTCTCGTGTAATCAATAATATCTTCCTGTCGGAGCAGCTTGCCGTTGGCATCATAGACAGAAACGGCCTTGTTGATAATCTTCACTCTGCATCCATCTTTATCGACAATTGGAGTTTCAACAGGGGCAACGGGAGGTTCTTTTCCTCCGCCACCATGAACGCCGCCTTTCGGCTTGTTTCCTCCACCACCATGTTGGAAACCTTCGTCCTGTTCAATCGGGCCGTCCCAATCGGGGTCGGTAAAGAGCCTTGTAACATTTCTGAAGTCCATGACGACGAAGTGCGTCTTACCGTCTTTTTCTCTGATACGGGTTCCACGACCGATGATCTGCTTAAAGGTGGTCATACTCTCAACCGTCTTGTCCAGGACAATCAGCTTTGTCATTTTGCAGTCTGCTCCGGTGGAAAGCAGCTCGGATGTCGTAGCGATAACCGGATAAGGGCTGGACACGGAGATGAAATAGTCAAGTTTGGATTTGCCATAAACATCGGAACCGGTGATTCTGACACAGTAGTCCGGATTCTCCTTAACCATGTCAGCGTTATGGTTGATGAGGGCAATTCTCATGCGCTCCGCATGATCTTCGGAAGCGCAGAACACAATGGTTTTCTGCATTCTGTCGGTGTTTTTCAGATATTCAGTGATCTCCCTTGCAACCTCGTCAATACGGTCTTGGAGAATGATGCTGTAGTCGTAGTCCCTGTTGTTGTAGATGCGGTCTTCAATCTCGTTGCCATAGATGTCGGTTTGACCTTTGTACGGTCTCCATCCGTCACCGATGTTGGTCGTGATATTGATAACCTTGAACGGAGCAAGGAAGCCGTCCTCAATGCCTTGTTTTAGGCTGTAAGTATACACAGGCTCCCCAAAGTAATCTATGTTTGATATTTTTTCGCTTTCTTTGGGAGTAGCTGTCATACCGATCTGGGTGGCTGAAGAAAAATATTCCAGGACCTTGCGCCAGTTGCTGTCTTCCTTGGCACTTCCGCGATGACACTCGTCCACAATAATGAGGTCAAAGTATTCTGCGGGAATCTGTCTGAAGTGTTCCTCGTCATCCTGTCCAACCATCTGATGATAAAGAGCAAAGTTCACTTCATGGGATGCAATATTGCTCAGACATTCTTTGTCGGAGAAATCCACTTTGTAAATGGTTTTTTCAAGCGGTGCAAAGTCCTGCAAAATACTCTGATCGACAAGATTATTTCTGTCAGCCAGATATAGAATCCGCTTTTTCAGGTCGGAACGAAGCAGACGATATACAATCTGGAAAGCAGTATATGTTTTCCCTGTTCCGGTTGCCATGACAATAAGCAATCTCTGCTGTCCTCTGGCGATTGCTTCCACGGTTCTGTTTACGGCATTGCGCTGGTAGTATCGCGGAGGATATGTGCTTTGAGAATAATAATAGGGCTGAGACACGACCTTCTTTTCCAAATCGGAGATACCCTTACCGCCGTTTATCTCGGCGTAATATCTCGCCACCAGCTCGTCTTGGGTCGGGAATTTATCTAAAGCAATCTGCTGCTCCAGTCCTGTCAAGAAATCATGCTCATAAAACGCATCACCATTTGAAGAATAGGCAAAAGGTAAATCCATCATCTGTGCATAGGTCATAGCTTGCTGCAAACCATGTGATATCGAGTGGTTATTATCTTTTGCTTCAACAACAGCAATCGGTTTTCCGTCGTTAAGATACAGCAAATAATCTGCAAGCTTCGGCTTACTGCGAGCAACGATGTTACCACTGAGGTTAATGCGACCATCCGTGATCTTGGTCTCCATCGTGATGTGCCCTTTCCAACCTTTCAGAATAACCGGAGTAATAAAATTCAACTTTATGTCTTCTTCCGACATCTGCTTTTTACCTAATATCACGACAAGACCTCCTACTCCATTCTTTGGTGACTGTTTATTCTCTGATTGTTTCAAGAATATCTTCAATCCGACAATCCAATACATTGCAGATGCGAAGAAGTACATCTGTTGTAATATTTTCTCCCTTGCCCAACTTTGCAAGAGAAGCAGAACTGATCCCTGCTTTTTCCTTCAAATCGTTCTTTTTCATATTTTTATCAATAAGCATTTTCCAGAGTTTATTATAGCTGATACGCATAAATCCAAGTCCTCCTTGCTTAATTCGTCTTATTAATATATATTATAACACAAATATATGAAGATTTCCACCTCTTTATAAAATTTAATATCTGTTATTACGAATTTAACTTTGCGATTGAGAACTTGCAATCTGCATAATACCAATCGCATTTTGTGAGTTATTGTTGCCAATCGTATGGAAGATAGTACCACGATACCATTATGTAATGATGCAGTCAAAACATCGGTTACAGACCCGACATTTTGACCGCATATCAACCATAAACGCTACATTGATTCCGATCGCCTGTTGAAACCATTTTGCTTGGCGTTCTCACTTGCTTGTTGTCTGCGTTCCTCGCTCATGGGCGGTTGGAAGCGGATCGATAGTCTGGACTTATCTATCAGATAGAACACGCCACCTTGCTCCATGATTCTTTCCGGTCGACAAAGGTCGGTGTATTTTTTACTGAACGCTTCTAATCTTTTACGCAGTCCAGCATTGTAGGTCTGGATGTGAGCTTCCTCGTCCGATTCATTGAACAGGATAATGGTTTCTTTTTCATACTTAGTCAATTTCATAATCGCAGTCCTCCGCATCAATTTTGCTGACATCTGCCTTAAGTTTGGTCAACCATATGTATAGCCAAAAGCCGTTGCTGCTTACGCAATAACGGCTCTTGGCTTCGTATGAAGTTTTTGCGGTCTCAATCCGCATAAATCAGTTCGCTTTTGATGGTTCCTTCCGCTTGTGCCACGCAAACGTTCATCTGACGAATCCAGTCAAGCTGATTCTCGGCTTTGAACTGCCCTGTCACCTCCTTATGGCTTCTCTTTCGGCATTCTACAGTACAGAATATCTGTCTGTTGCTTGTCGGAACAAACTCTTTACCGCAGTGAGGACAAACCTTTCTTTTAACAATTTCACCGCCGTTTTCAGCCAGTTTCTTTGCCTTGCGCTTTTCACGGTAGCCTTTTTCTCTTGCTCTCTGACGGGCTAATCGCTCCTCTGCTTTCTGATCTTCACGCTGTTTCTTTTCGGCAAGTTCTTCCTCTGTATAAGCGATATCGATCTGCCCAACATAGTTGAAATAGATATCAACCTTTTGCTCTCTGTTGTTTCCTTTGCCTTCTGGTTCATAGACAATAATCTTGTCTACCAGTTCAGAGAACATCATGTCGGTTATCTCTGTCGGTTCTTTATACTTACGTATCAAAGAAATGATTTGATCAATGTCCGGTGACTTCAGCTTTTCCTCAGTGAGACTTTTCTCAAGAAATTCTATCTTTGCTTCCATTTCAGCCTGTTCATCGTCATACTGCTTCATAAGCTGCTTGTACTGCCTTTCAGAGAGTAATCCGGATATGAAATTCTCATAAAGCCCTCGCACAAGGTCTGAAAGCTCATCATACCGTTTTTGAAATTGCTTCAAATCGGCTTTGTTTTGCTCTGGTTTCGTTGCTTGTTGATCATCCCAGAGCTTTTTCAGTTCAATTGCAAAAGCCTGCTCATCTTGAAGCACGAAGCGGGAAAGCCTTTGGACAGTCGATAAAAGAAGTTCTTCGACTGCACTTGCTGTGATTCCATGTGCAGTGCATGAATTTATTTTACTGGCATACCCACCGCAACGATAAGAGTACTGGACAGAACCGTCTTTTTTGCTGTAATGTGTCTGTAAAGTCATTCGTCTTCCGCAATCGGCGCAGTAAAGATAACCGCTTAAACGATTGGTATGAGTACCCCAGGCTGACGCTCTCTCTACACGCTGTCTGCGTCTCTGAACACTGTCCCAAAGTTCCTTAGTGATGATAGGTTCGTGTGTATTTTCAAAGACATACTGCTCGCTCTCATTCGTTCCTTTTCTCTTGTGAAGTTTGAAATTCGTACCAACCGACTTATGCAGAACAGTGTTTCCGATATATTCCTGTCTGTCCAAAATAGTTCGCACAGTGGATACGCCCCACAGATATGGGTCAGTATAGGATTGGCCATTATACTGTTCAGGATGATTAGCTTTTTCATGAGCAGCCGGAATTAAAATCTTCTCGGCGGTTAGCTGCTCGGCGATTGCCCTTGGGCTTTTGCCCTCATAGGCAAGCAGGAATATTTTTTTCACAACCTCGGCAGCTTCCGAATCAACGACGAGCGTCTGCTTATCTGTGGGTAATCGGTTGTACCCATAAGGAATAGAACCGCTGCAACGCTTGCCGTCTCTCATGCGTGAATCGAATACAGCCTTTATCTTGTTGCTGGTGTCCTTCGCATACCATTCGTTGAACATACGTCATTCGGGAAGGTGAAGCGCAAACAGCAAAAATGCAGTATTCATGCGGGTTTGCGGCGAGATGGCTCTCGATCAGATACCTCTCTTTCAGACAGTCAAGGTGCTGAAATCACAATCGCATAGTTGTTTTCATGGGAGAATGGCGGTAACAGCGGTCATTCTCCCTTTTTTCGTTCCTGCCGCTTTCAATGAGGAGGAACACGAACATGGAAGAACCGAAAAGCAAAGCGAAGCGCGGGGCAAAGACCGCTGCGGCTGCGCAAGAGGATAAAATCACGCTGCTCCCGCTGTCGGAGCTGCACGACTTCCCCGACCACCCCTTCAAGGTGCGGGACGATGAAGCCATGCAGGAAACGACGGAGAGCATCCGGCAGTACGGCGTTCTCGTCCCTGCCATCGTCCGTCCCCGCGAGGACGGCGGCTATGAGATCATCGCCGGACACCGGCGCAGGCACGGCAGCGAGCTGGCGGGGCTTTCCGCCATGCCCTGCATCGTGCGGCAGATGGACGACGACACCGCCACCATCCTCATGGTGGACAGCAACATCCAGCGCGAGAACATCCTTCCCTCCGAACGGGCGCAGGCGTACAAAATGAAGCTGGAGGCTATCCGCCGCAAGGCTGGCAGACCGGCAAAAACAGAGGAAAAAGATGTGCCAGATAATTCTGTCCAAGTTGGACAGAATTTCGATGGCAAGACCTCACGCGAGCTTTTAGCGGAAAACTCCCCGGACAGCTCCACACAAATCCAGCGCTACATCCGCCTGACCGAGCTATCACCGGAGCTTCAGCAGATGGTGGACGAGAAGAAGATCGGCATGACCCCCGCCGTGGAAATCTCCTACCTCAAGCCGGAGGAACAGCAGATGCTACTCACCGCCATCGACAGCGAGCAGGCCACGCCCTCGCTCTCACAGGCGCAGCGGATGAAGAAGCTCTCCCGCGAGGGAAAGCTCAACGACGATTCCATGCTGGACATCATGATGGAGCAGAAGAAGCCGGAGGGGTATAACGTCGTCCTCTCGGCGGACAAGCTCCGCAAATACTTCCCGCGCTCCTATACGCC
>ULWU01014426.1_pt1 | contig 17315 bp, 13 predicted proteins | sample 1960661 | NCBI WGS metagenome assembly ULWU01 (sample SAMEA4835821, study PRJEB28245) | human gut metagenome | biome: gut microbiome; material: fecal sample | place: Denmark | collected 2008
AACGACCTACGGCGTTGGGGAGCTGATCCGGGATGCGATTCGGAAAGGCTGCAGGCATTTTATTGTCGGGATCGGCGGCAGTGCGACAAACGACGGCGGAGTTGGGATGCTTTCGGCGCTTGGATTTGAATTTCTGGATAAAAGTGGTCAGCCGGTGCGAAACGGGGCGGCCGGGTTAGCCGATCTTGCGGAAATTCGGAGTGGACATGTACTGCCGGTTTTAAAGGAGTGCACGTTTCGGGTTGCCTGTGACGTGGAAAATTCCCTCTGCGGAGAGCTTGGCTGCAGCAGCGTATTCGGACCGCAAAAGGGTGCTGATGAAAAGAGCATCCGGCAGATGGATCAATGGCTCTTTTCCTATGCACAGCTGACGAAAGAGCACTTTCTACAGGCAGATGAAAATTGTCCGGGTGCGGGTGCCGCTGGCGGTCTTGGGTTTGCATTCCAGAGCTACTTAGGTGCGCGGCTCGAGCCGGGAATCCGGATTGTATTGGAAGAGACCGGGCTGGAACGCGAGATGGCGGACGCGGATTTTGTCCTTACCGGAGAGGGCAGGATGGACGAACAGACTGCGATGGGGAAAGCCCCTGTAGGCGTGGCAAAGCTCGCGAAAAAGCATGGCTGTACGGTGATCGCTTTTGCCGGAGCACTGCAGGAGGGCTTTACAGTCTGCCATGAGATCGGAATCGACGCAGCGTTTTGCATTCAGAAAAGGGCAGTCAGCCTGGAAGAGGCGATGGATCGGGACGCTGCGATGCAAAATCTGACGGATACCTGCAAAGAGGCGTTCCGGCTGGTGAAAGCTGTCGTGGGTGTTCCACAATGAGACAGCATTCTATGTCCCATATTGCCGGTGTTGTCCCACAATGAGGTGTTGACAATTATCCCGTTTTAGCGCAGAATATAAGGATGACTGGTTAGGAATGACGAATCCTGTAGAAAGCAGTCAAAGCAAAGAAACGGAGATTTAAGATTGAAAAATAAAATTTTTCAATCGCGAGATTTGTGTCTGTGCGCACTTGACACAAACTCGGCATGCGTAAAAAAGCGTGCGCAGAAATGAGAGGAAAACATGACAAAAATAGATATTGTATCCGGCTTCCTTGGAGCCGGTAAGACAACCCTGATCAAGAAGCTGTTAAAGGAAGCACTGGCAGGAACCCAGACCGTCCTGATCGAAAACGAATTCGGTGAAATCGGCATCGACGGAGGATTTTTAAAGGACGCTGGAATCGAAATCAAAGAAATGAATTCCGGCTGTATCTGCTGCTCCCTGGTAGGCGATTTCGGAACTTCTTTAAAGGAAGTTTTAAACACCTATCATCCCGACCGTATTCTGATCGAGCCCTCCGGCGTCGGCAAGCTTTCTGACGTTATGAAAGCAGTCCAGAATGCGGGCCTTGGCACAGAGGTTGAGTTAAACAGCGCGGTTGCTGTCGTAGACGCTTCCAAATGCAAAATGTATATCAAGAACTTCGGTGAGTTCTTCATCAACCAGATTGAGCACGCCGGAACGATTATTTTAAGCCGTACAGACGTTGCATCCGAAGAAAAGGTAAAACAGGCGGTAGAGCTGATCCGGGAGCACAACGAGAAAGCGACCATTATTACAACACCGCTGGCACAGCTGGAAGGCAGGGAGATTCTTGCTACTATTGAGGGGGCAAAGGATCTGGAAGCAGAGCTGATGGAGCAGGTAAAGGCAATGCATGACGAGCATGAGCACCACCATCACCATGATGAGGAGGAAGACGAACACGAGCATTGCTGCCATCATCACCATGATGAGGAAGAAGATGAACACGATCATGAGCACCACCATCACCATGATGAGGAAGAAGACGAACACGAGCATTGCTGCCATCATCACCATGATGAGGAGGAAGACGAACACGAGCATTGCTGCCACCATCACCATGATGAGGAAGAAGACGAACATGAGCATCATCATGAGCACGACGAAAACTGCACCTGCGGCTGTCACGATCATGACCACCACCATCACCATCATGCCGATGAAATCTTCACCAGCTGGGGCTTTGAAACTCCTGCAACCTACACGACAGAAGAGGTTGAGGGCTTCTTAAAAGAGCTGGACAACGAAGAAAAGTACGGCATCGTTCTGCGTGCAAAGGGTATGATTCCGGCAGCAGACGGCACATGGATTTATTTCGACTATGTTCCCGAAGAGAGCAATGTGCGTGCTGGTAAGCCTGATGTAACCGGTAAGATTTGCGTCATCGGTTCGAAGCTAAAGGAAGCAGAGCTGGAAAACCTGTTCAGAAAATAATAGAATGCTCTGGGAGCATTCTATTATCAAGAATAAAAAGAGGAGAACTGTATGAAGCCGGTTTATATTATCAACGGATTTTTAGGGAGCGGGAAGACAGAGTTCATTAACTTTACACTGGATCAGCCGTATTTCCAGAGCTCCGGCAAAACCCTGCTTCTGCTGTGCGAGGAGGGAGAGGAAGAATACGACCCTTACGTTTTAAAGCGCAGCAAGACGATCGTGGAAACCATCGAGGAAGAGGCGGATTTTACTCCGGAAAAGATGGTCGAGCTGGAAAAGAAGTATCATCCGGAGCGCATTATCATAGAATATAACGGTATGTGGAAGTTCCGCGACCTGCGCCTGCCGTGGCACTGGAAGGTGGAGCAGCAGATCACAACGATCGATGCATCCACCTTCCCTATGTATTTTACGAATATGAAATCCATGGTTTCGGACATGATCCGCAAATCCGAAATGATCATCTTCAACCGCTGCGATGGTATCGAAGACCTCAATACCTATAAGAGAAACGTCAAGGCACTCAACCAGACTGCAGAGATTATTTTCGAGGATCAGGATGGGGAAATCGACGAGATTATGGAAGAGGATCTCCCATATGACTTAAAGGCGGATAAAATCGTGCTGGATGACAATACCTACGGCATCTGGTATCTGGACAGTCTGGATCATGTGGATCGCTATGTCGGCAAGACGATCGAGTTTATCGGCATGGTGATGAAGCCGGAGGAATTCCCGAAAGGCTATTTTGTGCCCGGACGTATGGCAATGACCTGCTGTGCAGAGGATATGACCTTCCTCGGCTTTGCGTGCGTTTACGATAAGATCGATCTGTATCAGGAACGCGACTGGGTAAAAGTGACCGCAGTAGTCAAAAAAGAATATTTTGCGGATTATGAAGGCGAAGGTCCTGTGCTGTACGCAGAGTCTGTGACAAAGGCAAAACAGCCTAAAGAGCCGGTTATCAGCTTTACCTGATCGGCAGGAAACGGTTATGGCAGAGAGGGATAAGGAACTGCAGCTTTTGGAGAAGCGGTTTGCAGAGCTTGCAGACCGCGCCTGGCAGCAGAATCTGTTTGTTTTTACCGGCTTTTTATCGCTGGCAGAGCAGGAGGTGCTCTGGAGAAGCGCTGCAAAGGCAGGAGTACATATCGAATTATACGGCGGAATGGATGGTGCAGAGCGGTGTATGGGCAGGTTCGGAGATCCGGAGGAATTCGGATATGAAGAGCCGTTTCCGATCTGTGCGGTAAAAATCGAGCCGCTGGCGGAAAAATTTGCGGAAAATTTCAGCCACAGGGATTTTATGGGCGCGATTCTAAATCTTGGGATCGACCGGAGCACGATCGGGGATATCTGTGTGGAGGGCAAATGCGCGTATGTGTTCTGTACGTCTGCGATGTCTGTATTTTTACAGGAAACTCTCGAACAGGTGCGCCATACAAAGGTGCGTTGCGTGCCGGTAGAAAAGCTGGAGGCGTTGCCGGAGAAAAAACTTTCTTACCGGGAAGAGCATGTGGCGAGCCTGCGCTGCGACGGAATTGTGAGCGCGGTCTGGAGACTGTCGCGCAGCCAGGGGCAGACGCTTTTTTCACAGAAAAAGGTCTTTGTCAACGGGAGGTTGACGGAAAACGGCAGCCAGATGTTAAAGGACGGGGACACGGTATCGGTCAGAGGTTTCGGAAAATTTATTTTCCGGGGTGAAAAAAACACAACCAAAAAGGGACGGCTTGTGATCGGAGCCGATCTTTTTGTATAGGAGGACGTATGCTGGGATATACCTGGATTCAATGGCTGTTTTTCTTTTTCTTTTACAGCTTTTTTGGTTGGTGCTTTGAATCGACCTATGTTTCACTGCATGAAAAACGGTTTGTAAATCGCGGTTTTATTCGTGGACCTTTTCTGCCGCTGTATGGAACGGGCGCATTGATGATGCTGATCGTGTCGATGCCGTTTCAGGACAATCTGATTTTAACGTATGTGGCGGGCTGCGTGGGCGCGACAGTGCTGGAATATATCACGGGCGTGCTGATGGAAACGCTGTTCAAAGTCCGTTACTGGGATTATTCCCATAAAAAATTCAACTTCCAGGGTCAAATCTGCCTGGAATCTTCGCTGGCATGGGGATTTCTGACGATCCTGATGACGCGGATGATCCACAAGCCGATCGAAGCGTTTGCACTCTGGCTTCCGTCTTCGGTGCTGACGGGTGTGACGATGGTTGTGACTGTGATTTTTGCAGCGGACTTCGCCCTTTCCTTCAAGGCGGCCCTGGATTTGCGCGATGTACTGGTTCGGATGGAGCAGGCCAAGGACGAACTGGAAAAGATGCAGAGGCGTCTGGATGTGATTCTGGCGGTTTCCGAAGAAAACTGGGAAAACCGCAAAAAAGAGTGGAACCAGAGTGTCGAGAGCACCAGGGCTGGCTTTGTACAGCGCCGGGATGAGCTGGTAAGCGGTATCGAAAAGCGTTTCGAGCGTGCAAAGGAGCTGTTGCCCAGCGGAAGATTGAATGTCAACCGGGAAGAGCTGTTCGACCTGCGTTCAAAATTTGGTGTGAACCTACAGCGTCCGGAGCTGGCCTCTTTCCTGAAGGATTTCACAAAACGCGATATGCTGCGCGGCAACCCGAGCATGGTTTCGAAGAAGTTCTCCGAAGCATTGGAAGAACTGAAGAAATCCGCTGTGGAATATAAGAAAAGAGAAAAAAAATAAAATGCACGCTCTGCGAGCATTCTATTGTCAGGAATAATAACAGGGTGCGCAGAAATGGGAGGAAGCATGACAGTTTTTTGGGGATTGATGATTCCGCTTGCCGGGACGACGCTCGGCTCGGCATGTGTATTTTTTCTGAAAGACAAACTCAACGAGCTGCTTCAGAAAGGGCTGTTGGGCTTTGCATCCGGCGTCATGGTAGCGGCGTCTGTCTGGTCGCTTTTGATTCCGTCGATGGATATGGCGGCGGGAATGGGACGGCTTGCATTTGTACCGGCGGCAGCTGGCATGCTTTTGGGCATGGCGTTTTTACTTGGGATGGACCGCGTTATCCCGCATCTGCACCTTGGTACACAGGAAGCGGAGGGACCAAAAACCTCCCTGAAAAAGACGACGATGCTTGTCCTTGCGGTGACACTGCATAACATTCCGGAGGGCATGGCGGTCGGCGTCGTGTTCGCGGGCATGCTTTCGGGCAGCACCGGGATTACCGTCGCGGGAGCGTTTTCACTGGCGATCGGAATTGCGATTCAAAACTTTCCGGAGGGTGCAATCATTTCGATGCCGTTAAAGAGCGAGGGACAGATGAGCCGCAAAAAGGCGTTTCTATACGGAACGCTTTCGGGAGTGGTAGAGCCGGTCGGTGCGGCGCTGACCATCGCACTCGCCAGCGTGATCGATCCGTTTTTGCCGTATCTGTTGTCATTTGCGGCGGGCGCGATGCTCTATGTTGTCGTAGAAGAGCTGATTCCGGAAGCCTCGGAGGGCGAGCATTCGAATCTGGGAACGGTTGGATTTGCGGTCGGATTTGTACTGATGATGGTGCTGGATGTGGCGCTGGGATAAAAGGATGCCCCCGGCAGCAGAGGATTTTGGTTCTCTGTTGCCGGGGGCAATTGTTCATGACAATAGAATGCTCGCAGAGCGTGCATTCTATTGTTTATTTCATAGGAAAATGCGTCCTATGAAATAAAAACGCTCCGCGTGGATCGCACTGCAGCGGAATGGAAGAATGTCGCTTGCGCGACCCGCCGCAGGCGGAGAATCCTGCTTCGTAGGATTCTTTTTTAGACAACTTCCAGGTGCCAGGTATAATAGAGCTTCGGATAATCGGAAAGATAATGCTCGAGCTCGAAATCATACCGAACGGTGCCGCTTGCTGTAAACGGGAGCGGTGCGAAGCTGCCGTCTTTTAAGGAAACGGACAGGTCGCTGATGACAAAGCCCTGTTTTTTCATTTCTTCTTTAAAATAATTGAAATAAAAGGTGCCGTCTTTGGAAAGCGTATAGCGTACCTCGTAGCGGTAGCCGGAAAAGAGGCGTTTGCTCTGTGTCAGAATTTCCTTTTCCTGCATCCGGTCGCGAGACAGAAACGGATAAAAGTTTGCAAGCAGGGCCGTTCCCTGACGGTAGTCGCCCTCGTGCCAGAGGCGGGTTCCATCGAAAAGATGCTTGCCGCCGACGGTCTGGTATTTCCCGCTGCGGGCATCCTGACGGATGGTTTCCTGCAAGGTCTTTAACTCTTCCTGAACGAATTCCGGCATGCGCTCCGGCAAAACGGGAGCTGTGGGGGTAGGTTCAGAAGCAGCCTGTGGAGCCTGGGCGGCAGACACCTGCTCTGCCAAATTTGACTTCTGGTTCTGCTCTGTCTGGATTTCTGTTTTAATTTCATCAAAAAAGGACATGATGGGATTCTCCTTTGTATACTACCCCCTATTTTAAGCATTAAAGATTTTGTTTGTCAAATTTTTCTTCACAGTATTTGCAGCGATAAACTTCCTTGTTCGGGTCAGCGAGGACGAAGATCTGCGGCAGCTCCTGCTCGATCGAGGTAATACAGCGGGGATTTTTGCAGCGAATGACGTTTTTGATCTGTTTGGGAAGCTTTAATTCCTTCTTTTCGACGATATCCCCGCTTTTGATGACATTGACGGTGATGTTATGGTCGATAAAGCCGAGAACGTCGAGGTCGAGCATGTTGACATCGCATTCTACCTTCAGAATGTCCTTTTTGCCCATCTTGTCGCTGCGCGCATTTTTGATGATCGCAACGGTGCAGTCGAGCTTATCGAGCTGCAGATGGTGATAGATGGACATTGCCATGCCTGCCTGAATATGGTCGAGTACAAAGCCTTCTTCAATTTTACCTACGTTTAACATAAGAAATCTCCTTTTTCTCAGTCCACATGAATATTTAAGAGGGTCAGAATCAGCGCCATCCGAACATAGACCGCGTACTGCACTTGTTTGAAATAAACGGCTCTCGGGTCGTCATCCACATCGACAGAGATTTCGTTAACTCTGGGGAGGGGGTGCAGCACCAGCATGTCGGGCGGTGCGAGCTTCATTTTTTTAGCAGTCAGGATATAGAAATCCTTCAGGCGGACATAATCCTCTTCGTTGAAGAAACGCTCTTTCTGAACGCGGGTCATGTAAAGAACGTCCAGCTCGGGCAGCTTGTCTTCCAGACGGATGACTTCTTCATAAGGAATATTTTTTTCACGCAGCATCTCTGTGATATAATCCGGAACCCGCAGCTCGGTCGGGGAAATGAAGATGAACCGGAGGTTGTCGTAGCGGGAGAGCGCGTTGACTAAGGAGTGCACGGTACGACCGAATTTTAAGTCGCCGCACAGACCGATGGTCAGGTTGTTTAAATGCCCCTTTAAGGAACGGATGGTCAGCAGATCGGCATAGGTCTGGGTCGGATGCTGATGACCGCCGTCACCGGCATTGATGACGGGAATGCGGGATTTCTCAGCGGCAACGATCGGAGCACCCTCTTTGGGATGGCGCATTGCGCAGATATCGGCGTAGCAGGAAATGACGCGGATCGTGTCGGAAACACTTTCGCCTTTGGAAGCGGAGGAATTGGATGCATCCGCAAATCCGAGCACTTTGCCGCCCAGGTTCATCATAGCGGCTTCAAAGCTTAAACGGGTTCTGGTGCTCGGCTCGTAGAAACAGGTCGCCAGCTTTTTGCCCTCGCAGGTATGGGCATATTTGTCGGGGTGTTTCTCGATGTCGTTGGCAAGATCAAAGAGCTGATCCAGCTCTTCCACAGAAAAATCCAGTGGGTTCATCAGGTGTCTCATGAATGATAATCCTCCTTGAACAGTTGAGTTTCAGACATAATAAAATCGAAGAGAATCAAACTCCCTTCGATTTGAAACAAAATGCCTGTATTTCTTTTTAAAAAAATGAAATCCATGTCCTCTGCTGGAAATAATCTGACAAAGAAAAGAAAAAAACGAACTTTCGAATAAACAGAACTGCTGAAAATAAAACATGACAGACTGCATGGTCATCGCGCTTCCTCCTTTGGATCTCATTTTGCTTGGACAAGTATAGCATAGAGATATTTTGAATGCAAGGAAGAATTGAAAAAAATATCGCGATGGCGTATAATGATACTACAGTTCACTCGAACGTTCCTGTGGGCAGATCTCATGCTTGTATGAAAATCTGTTTGCAGAATGCCACGAAGGGAGCGCCACTTCATGAGCAAAAAGAGCTGCGAAGCAACGGGAAGCATCGAAGATGCGCTTTTGCGAATGGCGCGATGAACTGTATCGAATCCACCAGATGCAAAAGGAGGAAATAGCATGGAATTTCGGGAAAAGAAAAGATGGGGATTTTTTGGACTTCCCTTTACCTTTACAACCTACATGGTTACAGAAGAGCTGATCACTGTGGAAGAGGGATTTATTAACAAGCGGGAGAACGACTGCTACATATATAAAGTACAGGACGTAGAACTGATCCGGACGCTGGGGGAGCGGATGTTCGGACTTGGTACTGTAAAGTGCTACACCGGCGATACGACAAATCCGGAGCTGTATCTGACCCATATCAAAAATGCAAAAAATATCAAAAACTTTATTCTGGAAGCGTCTGAGAAGGCGCGGTTGAAGCGCAGGACGATGAATATGCTCGACATCGGTGCTGATGCAGATATTCCGGAAGAAAACTAATTTTAAAAAAAAGTATTGACAAAGAAATCAGACTGTTTTAATATGCTTTTAACAAGTTGAACTTATATCAATTTAAACCGATGAAGTGGAGATAACGGTACAGGCGCACTTCCAGAGAGTCCGGGCAGGTGGGAGCCGGGCAGAAAGCGGAGTATCAAATGGACCACAGAGGGCACAGTCAAAGGAATTTTGTTCCGAGTATTCTGTGACGGAGGGCATCCGTTATTTGCCGGGGGTATGTTAGTATCCTTTGGAATGTTTGAATTTTTTAAAAGATATCTGTACCCTGATAAAGAGTGCGTACGATCGCAAAGCAAGGTGGTACCGCGGGAAGACAGGCACAAAGTGCCTGCAGCTTAAAAGATGATGAGTCCCCCGTCCTTGACAGACAAATCTGTCATGGGCGGGGGTATTTTTTTATCGTATAGGAAACTTTGTTTCCATACGATAAAAAACGCTCCGCGAGGATGCGCACTCGGCGCAAGAATATCCCAAGACACATTCTTTTTTACAGGAGGAACAGTCGCATGGAACAGACATCACTGGAAGAACTGAAAAGAACGGCAGCGTCCGGAGCTTACCGGAGGATTCCGATCTGGCGTGAGATTTTTTCAGATATCGCAACACCCGTACAGGTACTGAAAAAACTGCTGGCGGTAAGCGACCACTGCTTTTTGTTAGAAAGTGCGGAGGATAACAAGCAGTGGGGACGGTACAGCTTTCTTGGGTTCGATTCTGCGATGGAGCTGACCTGCATGAACCATCAGGTGACAATTACAACAGACCATGTCGAGCAGTTTGAAACAGAGAATCCGGCGCAGGTGATTGCAAGGGTGATCGAAGAAAACCGCGCGCCGCAGATCAAAAAGCTCCCGCCTCTGACCGGCGGTCTGGTTGGATATTTTGCATACGACTATATCAAATATGCGGAGCCGACGCTTCGGCTGGACGCAGAGGATCAGGAAAAGTTCCGGGACGTCGATCTGATGCTGTTTGATAAGATGATCGCATTTGATCACTACAGACAAAAGATCATCCTGATCTGTAACAGTCGGATATCGGAAGCAGACGTGCAGGCAGAAGGTGGACAGACAGCCGGCGCGGCAGCGGCAACGGACCTCCGGGCAAGGGGGAAAAGCGCGCGGGCAGCAGCAACGGATGCCCCGGTATCTGCAGCAGAGTCCCACACCCTGGAAGCGGTTTACCGCACAGCTCTTCAGACCCTTGATCAGATGCAGGACATCATTGAAAAGGGTGCAGAAAAAAACGTGTCCGCAGGGAGGCTGACAACAGAGCTCACGCCGCTGTTCGATCAGGAAAGCTACTGTGAAAAGGTGGAACAGGTCAAGCATTACATCCATGAGGGGGACATTTTTCAGTTGGTGCTTTCGAACCGTCTGGAAGCCGGATTTGACGGAAGCCTGCTGGATACCTACCGGATTCTGCGGACAAAAAATCCGTCACCGTACATGTTCTATTTTTCCAGCGACGATCTGGAAATCGCCGGCGCTTCGCCGGAGACACTGGTAAAGGTGGACAATCAGACGGCATACACCTTCCCTCTTGCCGGGACAAGACCCAGGGGAAAGGACGAAAAGGAGGATCAGGAGCTGGAAGCCGATCTGCTTTCCGATGAAAAGGAGCTGGCAGAGCACAACATGCTGGTGGATCTCGGACGAAATGATCTTGGGCGGTTCTGCCGGTTCGGAACGGTAGAAGTGGAAAAATATCTTTCGGTCGAAAAATTTTCCCACGTCATGCACCTGGGATCGACCGTGCGGGGCGAGCTTCGCGGAGATAAAACGGCGCTGGACGCCCTGCAGTCAGTGCTTCCGGCGGGAACCCTTTCGGGTGCACCAAAGCTTCGCGCCTGTCAGATCATCAACGACCTGGAAAACAACAAGCGCGGCATTTACGGCGGTGCCATTGGCTATCTGGATTTTGCGGGAAATATGGATATGTGTATCGCGATCCGGCTGGCATTTTGCAAAAATGGAAAAGTATTCGTCCGGTCGGGAGCCGGAATTGTGGCGGACAGTGTAGCACCGAAGGAATATCAGGAATGCATCAATAAGGCGAAAGCAGTGGTGCTGGCGCTGCAGGAAGCGCAGAAACTTGGAAAGAAAGGGGAACGGGCATGATTTTACTGATCGATAATTATGACAGCTTTTCCTATAACTTATATCAGCTGATCGGGGCGATCAATCCGGAGATTAAGGTGATCCGAAATGACGAGCTGACGGCAGAAGAGATTGAGGCATTAAAGCCCGAAGCGATTATCCTGTCGCCGGGGCCGGGGCGTCCGCAGGATGCGGGCTGCTGCATTGAGGTGGTGCAAAAGCTCGGCGGGAAAATCCCGATCCTCGGCGTGTGTTTGGGGCATCAGGTAATCTGCGAGGCATACGGCGGAGTTGTTTCCTATGCAAAACAGCTGATGCACGGCAAACAGTCCGTGACAAAGCTCGATACGAAAACACCGCTGTTTGTTGGTCTGCCGGAGGAAACGACGGTGGCACGGTACCATTCGCTGGCGGCGCAGGAGGAAACCTTTCCGGAATGCCTGCAGGTGACTGCCAGGACATCGGACGGTGAGATCATGGCACTGCAGCATAAAACAAAGGCGGTGTACGGCGTACAGTTTCACCCGGAATCAATTTTAACTCCACTTGGGAAAAAGATGCTTGAAAATTTTTTACAGCTTGCGAATGCAGAGAAAAAGGAGAAGACAATGATTAAAGAAGCGATTGTAAAACTGGCAGCAAAGCAGAACCTGGATTATGAGACCGCAGAAGCTTCGATGGACGAAATCATGGGTGGAAAGGCAAGTCCGGTACAGATGAGTGCATTTTTAACCGCGATGGCGATGAAGGGCGAGACAATCGAGGAAATTACCGCGTGTGCGGCGGGGATGAGAAAGCATTGTGTACGCCTGTTACATGATCAGGATGTGCTGGAAATCGTTGGAACCGGCGGTGACCATTCCAATTCCTTTAATATTTCTACAACGTCTTCTCTGGTGATCTCGGCAGCAGGCGTTCCGGTGGCAAAACACGGCAACCGTGCAGCATCCAGCAAGAGCGGTGCGGCGGACGTTTTAGAAGCACTTGGTGTAAAGATCACCATCGATCCGGCAAAGAGCGCAGAAGTGCTCAAAAAAATCGGTCTGTGCTTCCTGTTTGCACAGAATTACCACCTGTCGATGAAATATGTCGCACCGGTCAGAAAAGAGCTGGGTATCCGTACGATTTTCAATATTCTTGGACCGCTGACCAATCCGGCAGGTGCAAACATGGAGCTGATGGGTGTTTATGACGAGGCACTGGTGGAGCCGTTAGCACGGGTGCTGGCAAACCTCGGCGTAAAAAAGGCGATGGTCGTATATGGACAGGACGGTCTGGATGAGATTTCCATGAGTGCACCGACGACAGTCTGCGAAGTAAAGGATGGGGAATTTTTATCCTATGTGATCACTCCGGAGCAGTTCGGCTTTACCCGCTGCAGCAAAGACGAGCTGATCGGCGGAAGCCCCCAGGACAACGCGCAGATTGCACTGGCGATTTTAAAAGGGGAAAAAGGACCCAGACGGGATGCGGTCGTTTTGAACTCCGCAGCGGCAATCCATATCGCAAAGGGCATTTCAATCGAAGATGCGATCAGAGAAGCGCAGGAAGTCATCGACAGCGGTAAGGCGCTTGCACAGCTGGAGCAGTTTGCAGCGCTGACGAATCAGGAGTAAGAAGATTGAAAAAATTTTTCAATCGCGGGATTTGTGTCTGCGCGCACTTGGCACAAACTCGACATGCGCAAAAAGCGTGCGCAGAAATGAGTGGAAAGCATGAAAGAAAAGACGATTCTGGATACTCTCGCGGACGCTGCGCGGGCGCGTGTGGAGGAAAATAAAAAGAAAAAGCCGATGGAGGTTCTGAAAAAAGAAGCAAAGAGCCTGGCTGCAGATACCGGGTTCCCATTTGAAAAAGCGCTGGCGGCGCCGGGGATTTCGGTTATCTGCGAGGTCAAAAAGGCATCTCCATCCAAAGGACTGATTGCAGTAGACTTTCCGTATCTGGAAATCGCGCAGCAGTACGAGCGCGCGGGCGCATCTGCGATTTCCGTGCTGACGGAGCCGGAATACTTCCTCGGAAGCGATGACTACCTTCGGGAGATTGCACGTGAGGTGAGCATTCCGGTGCTGCGCAAGGATTTTACGGTGGATGAATATCAGATTTATGAAGCAAAGCTTTTAGGTGCTTCTGCGGTGCTTCTGATTTGTGCGATTTTGTCCGAGAAAGAGCTTGGTCAGTTTTTAAAAATGGCGCATAGTCTTGGCTTATCGGCGTTAGTTGAGGCACACGACGAAGAAGAGGTTGCGCGGGCGCTGCGTGCCGGAGCGCGGATCATCGGCGTCAACAATCGGAACCTGAAGGATTTTACTGTAGATGTCAAAAACAGTGTGCGTCTGCGGGCGCTGATTCCGCCCGAGGTACTCTACGTCTCCGAAAGCGGCATCAGGGGTGCAGAGGACGTTGCCGTTTTATATAAAAATGGAACGGACGCGGTGCTGATTGGCGAAACGCTGATGAGAAGCAGCGATAAAGCGGCGATGCTGCAGGAGTTGAAGAGGGACTGCCATGAGTGAGCAAAAGCAGCGCAGCAAAGATATAATTCGAACTGCAAACATCGCAGAATCTGCACGCCAACGCCTCAAGATCTGTGGGCTGTCCCGCCCTTGCGATATCGAATGGGTCAACGACGCCGGAGTTGATTTTGCAGGTTTCGTCTTTGCAAGGAGCAGGCGGCAGGTTTCCCACGAGCAGGCAAAACAGCTGCACAGCATGTTAAAAAAAGAAATCCCGGCAGTCGGTGTTTTTGTCAACGAAACAATAGAAACCATCGTCGGTCTGGTAGAGGATGGCGTCATTGACTGGGTGCAGCTGCACGGGCAGGAAGACGAGGCATATATAAATGAACTGAAAAGCAAAGTCAGCTGTCCGGTGATCCAGGCGTTTTCCGTCCGGATGAAGGAAGATGTGCTGCGTGCCAGGGAAAGCTACGCAGATTACATTTTGCTGGATCAGGGCAGCGGAGGAACCGGAAGAGTCTTTGACTGGACTTTAATAGAATCTATCGGCCGCCCATTTTTCCTGGCGGGCGGGCTGAATGCAGAGAATATAAAAGAGGCTGTGCGAACGGGAGCCTGGGCGTTCGACGTCAGCAGCGGCGCAGAAACCGACGGTTTTAAGGATCGGGAGAAAATTTTCGCGTGCGTAGCGGCAGCACGGCAGAAGGAGGAATACAACTGATGGAAAAAGGCAGATTTGGAATACACGGAGGACAGTACATCCCGGAGACGCTGATGAATGAGATCATTCATCTGGAGGAGCAGTACGAATTTTATAAAAATGACCCGGAGTTTTGTGCGGAGCTTGATGATCTGTTAAAAAATTATGCAGGAAGACCGTCGCTGTTATATTATGCGGAGAAAATGACAAAGGATCTGGGCGGTGCGAAGATCTATTTAAAGCGGGAGGACTTAAACCACACCGGCTCTCACAAGATCAACAACGTACTCGGCCAGGTGCTGATGGCAAAAAAGATGGGTAAAACCCGCGTCATCGCAGAAACTGGCGCCGGACAGCATGGGGTTGCCTGTGCAACAGCTGCGGCACTGCTCGGACTGGAATGTGAGATTTTTATGGGAAAAGAGGACACGGACCGGCAGGCGCTGAATGTTTACAGAATGAAGCTTTTGGGCGCAAAGGTGCATCCGGTAACAAGCGGAACCCAGACCTTAAAGGATGCAGTAAACGAGACGATGCGTGAGTGGACAAACCGTGTATCGGACACCCACTATGTACTGGGCTCTGTCATGGGACCGCATCCGTTCCCGACGATCGTGCGGGATTTCCAGTCTGTCATCGGACGGGAGGCAAAGGCGCAGATCTTGGAAAAGGAAGGAAAGCTTCCGACAGCTGTTTTGGCGTGTGTCGGCGGCGGCAGCAATGCAATGGGGATGTTCTATGAGTTTATTCCGGAAAAGGAAGTTGCATTGATCGGCTGCGAGGCTGCAGGAAAAGGAATCGATACGGATAAGCATGCGGCAACAATGGCAAAGGGAACGCCAGGTGTGTTCCACGGCATGAAATCCTACTTCTGTCAGGATCAGTACGGACAGATTGCACCGGTGTACTCGATTTCTGCAGGACTGGATTATCCCGGCATTGGACCGGAGCACGCATGGCTGCACGATACCGGACGCGCAAGCTATGTACCGGTAACGGATGAGGAAGCGGTAGAAGCGTTTGAGTATCTGGCGCGTACGGAGGGCATCATCTGCGCGATAGAGAGCGCCCATGCGGTTGCGCATGCGAGAAAGCTTGCGCCGACATTGTCTTCGGATCAGTCGATCATCATTTGTCTATCCGGGCGCGGCGACAAGGACGTTGCAGCGATTGCAAGATACCGCGGCGAAGATATTTCAGAGTAAACCCGAAAAACAGAGGATAAAAGAAAACTTTGGCAGGCGCAAAAAACCTGCAGGAAAGGCTGTCCGAAAGACAGAAGGAAAAAGATGAGCAGAATCCAAAAGGCATTTGAAAATAAAAAGGCATTTATTGCATTTTTGACAGCGGGAGATCCGTCCCTGGATAAGACAGAGGAATACATTCTGGAAATGGAGCGGGCAGGCGCAGATCTGATCGAGATCGGCATTCCGTTTTCCGATCCGATCGCGGAGGGACCGGTCATTCAGGAGGCGGATATCCGGGCGCTTTCCGGCGGTGTGACGACCGACGATATTTTTGACATGGTAAAGAAACTGCGGGAGAAAACAGAAATTCCGCTGGTATTTATGACATATTTGAATCCGGTGTTCCATTACGGCTACGAGGCGTTTTTTGAACGCTGCCAGGATGTAGGGATCGACGGCATCATCATCCCCGATCTGCCATTTGAGGAAAAAGAAGAGGTTGATGTTGTTGCAAGCCGCTATGGCATAGATCTGATCTCGATGATTGCACCGACCTCCAAAGAGAGAATCAGTAAGATTGCCAAAGGAGCGAAAGGATTTTTGTATGTGGTATCGTCGATGGGCGTAACCGGAGAGAGAACCAATATCACCACCGATATCGGTGGGATGTTAAAAGAAATCCGCAGTGTCAGCAGCGTTCCGGCAGCGGTTGGCTTCGGTATCCACACACCGGATCAGGCGGCAGAAATTTCCAAAACGGCGGATGGTGTTATTGTCGGAAGTGCAGTTGTAAAGCTGATCGCAAAATACGGCTCTCATGCGGGCGGACATTTATACACCTATGTGCGGATGATGAAGGAGACGGTCAGCCACAGCGAATAAGCGGAAGCATCCACGCTGCGGTTTCTAAACGGGCACGGCAGGGGAAGGCGCGTGAAAAAAATCTTTTCTATCGGAAAGAATAGTGCTATAATATTTTCGAATTCTATAGAAAACTGCAAAACAGACGCCGGCAAAAGAAGAACCCGGCGGATGGGAGCCAGAAGTAAGGAGTGTGGACAAGATGGAAAAAAAGAATCTGGACTGGGCAAATCTCGGATTCGGCTATATGACAACAGATTACCGTTATGTGGCAAACTACAAAAATGGTGCCTGGGATAAGGGTGGACTGACAGACGATCCGACAGTTACCCTGAACGAATGTGCAGGTATTTTTCATTATTGCCAGGAGATCTTTGAAGGTCTCAAAGCATATACAACAGAGGATGGACATATCGTAACGTTCCGCCCGGACTTAAATGCAGTCCGTATGATGGACAGCGCAAAGCGTCTGGAGATGCCTCCGTTCCCGGCAGAGCGTTTCCTGGAAGCAGTAGAAGAAGTGGTTAAGGCAAATGCTGCATGGGTTCCTCCTTACGGCAGCGGCGCAAGCTTATATGTTCGTCCTTATATGTTTGCAAGCTCTCCGGTTATCGGCGTTAAGCCCGCGGATGAATATCAGTTCCGCATTCTGGTAACTCCGGTTGGACCGTACTTTAAGGGCGGCGTTCATCCGCTTACCATCTGTGTCAGTGATTTTGACCGCGCAGCACCGCATGGAACCGGACATATCAAGGCTGGTCTGAACTATGCGATGAGTCTGCATGCCTATGTAACCGCACATCAGAACGGCTACGATGAAAACATGTTCCTTGATCCCGCAACCCGCACCTATGTAGAGGAGACCGGCGGCGCAAACTTTATCTTCATCGACAAAGAAGGAACTCTTGTCATTCCCAAGTCTGACAGCATCCTTCCTTCTGTAACACGTCGTTCCATCGCAGTCGTTGCAAAGGATATCCTGGGCATGAAGGTGGAAGAGCGTCCG
>ULWU01031759.1_pt1 | contig 17198 bp, 10 predicted proteins | sample 1960661 | NCBI WGS metagenome assembly ULWU01 (sample SAMEA4835821, study PRJEB28245) | human gut metagenome | biome: gut microbiome; material: fecal sample | place: Denmark | collected 2008
CTCTGCTTCAAGCCGCGCTGCTTCCTCGGCTGCCTTTGCCTGCGCCTCCGCTTCGAGCTGCGCTGCTTCCTCGGCTGTCTGTACTTCTTCTATCTCATTCTGTGCTGCTTCACTCGCCTCTGCCTGTAAAGCTGCTGTTTCATCCTGCTGTACTTCTTCCTCTGCAAAGAATTCATCTTCGGATGCTGTTGCTCCTGTCCGTTCAGCGATCACCTGCTCATTGGCTGCAACAGCCTCTTCGTTGGAAATCTCTGTCTCGACCAGATTTTCAGCCGGTACCCATCCTGCAATTTCTCCCGCCTGGATCTGCACCCAGTCGTTGTACTTTGTTAGGATTGCCACATGACCGTCCTCCATGACCTGACCAATCACCGCAGACGCTGTATTTGCTTCTGCATGAATGTCCAGCATGTCTTTCGCATCAATGACACCGATACCACTTGCCATAGCGGTTGTCGTATATGCACCCATCATCATAACAGATGTTAAAATGCCGACTGCACAACGAAACAACTTTCTGCCTTTTCCGTTCATTCTTACCTCCATAAATCTTACTCTGCTTCCCCAGCCATTCTGCCGGTGAAATTCAGGAGCTTTTGTGGGACGCTCCTTGTTACAGAGCTGTTTCAATTGTTACAAACTTATTAACAATTGTTACGCATGATATGATAGCAATATTACAATCAAATGTCAAGTCGTTCGCCCGGAACCACAAATTTCCGTTAGTTCCCCACAAAGGTTTTTCTTATATTGTGATATTTTTACAACAAACCTCCGAAATCATCGCCTTTTTCTTACTATTTTTCAAAGTTTTCAACAAATGCCGCTTTAACATAGTAAATTCTCTTTTCATAAAAAGGACAGCCATTTTCTGCGGTTTTTTCGATTTTTTATCAAAAAAAGAAGACCTGACGGGATTATTTTTTCCATCAGATCTTCCTTTATTCCTGTTTTTAACATTTTTGTAACAAACTATTTTACAGGCTTCTGGACTTTTCCACCGCAGTGATGACCGCATCGGTCACTGCGCCGCGGAATCCTTTTTCCTCTAAAACGCGTACCGACTGAATCGTGGAGCCTGCCGGGGAGCAGACCATATCCTTTAACTCTCCCGGATGCTTTCCGGTCTCAAGCATCAGTTTCGCGCTGCCGAGCACAGCCTGTGCAGCGCATTCATATGCTTGGCTGCGCGGCATGCCTTCCGCAACTGCACCGTCTGCCATCGCCTCGATCAGCATAAAAATCCAGGCAGGCGCACAGCCACTAACGCCGGTCAGCACATCCATCAGACGTTCCGGAAGCTCAACCGTCTTGCCGAAACTGTCCAGGACAGCCGCCGTTTTTTCTTTCATCTCAGGAGTTACCCTGCTGCCATAGCAGACTCCGGTACAGCCTTCCCCGACCAGTGCCGGCGTATTTGGCATCGCACGCACAAACGGAAGCGGCGCACAGAACTGCTCTTCCAGCCACGCAAGGCTTTTGCCTGCCGCAATGCTCAGAATCGTCTTACCGGTCAGGTCAAGGTCGCTGATCTGTCCGATCACTTTCTCCAGAAACTGCGGCTTTACGGCAAGAATCAAAAGCTCTGCCTGCCGCGCGGTTTCCAGGTTATCGCCTGTCACCGTGATGCCAAACATTTCATGCACTTTGCTTTCCGTCTCCGCCGTTTTTGCAGAACCGAAAATTTCCTCCGGCACAGCCAGGTGATTTCTCAAAACTCCTCCAATCATCGCCTGCGCCATATTTCCAAGTCCGATAAAACCGATTTTCATCTGTGCCTCTCATTTCTGCGCACGCTTTTTGCGCATGTCGAGTTTGTGTCAAGTGCGCGCAGACACAAATCTCGAGCTTGAAAAACGTTATTTTTCAAGCTTCGACCTTCTTTCAAATCGCCCTCTGCCGATGCGCTTCATACATCAGAATCGAAGACGCCACCGCTGCATTTAACGACTCCACTTTGCCCTCCATCGGAATCCGGATGTAACAGTCCGCAAGCTCTGCAGTCTCTTCCCGCAGGCCGTTGCCCTCGTTACCGATCAGAAATGCCGTCCCCTTTGTGTAATCCTGACAGGCATAGGAATTTTTCCCGCGCAGATGCGCCGCGTATACGCTGACACCCGCCTGCTGTACCTGATGAACCGCCGCCGCAAAATCGTCCGCATAATAAAACGGAACGCGGTAGATGCTGCCCATCGTCGAACGGATAACCTTCGGGTTGTACAAATCGACTGTATCCCTGCTCATGATAATCCCGGAAACGCCTGCGCCCTCGCCGGTTCGCAACATCGTACCGAGGTTGCCGGGGTCCTGTATATTTTCCAGAAGCAGAAACAGCGGTGCTTTGTCCCGCAGCATTTCTTCTATATTATAGTGAAACTGTTTCAGCACGCATAAAACGCCCTGTGGCGTGCAGGTATCCGATATTTTAGAAAAAACGCTGTCGGAAACAACTTCGTAGCCAACCTCTTCCAGATGCTCACGGCAGCTGCACTTTTCCAGAAAGGATTCCGAAACATAGACCTCCTGCAGCTGTTTCCTCGGCGCTTCCAGAAACATCTTCACACCCTCTGCCAGAAAAACGTCCTCCGTTCTGCGCAGCTTCGACTTTTGATTCAATTGTACCAGCCTTTTGATCCGGCTGTTGGATGCTGCAGTAATCATGCAGGTTCCTCCGTTGATCTTTATGAAAACGCACAACGGCCACACACGTTTCGTGTGCAGCCGCCCCTTTGCGTCCTGTATCGTCAGGTGGCCAGCGCTTTGCTGACCTGATAATGATATTCGGGAATCTCTTTCTGCATCGCAAGCGCTTCCTCGATATCATAGTCTACAAATTCACCGTGTTTGTAAGCCACAACACGGTTCGAGCTGCCTGCGCAGAGGATGTCTGCCGCATAAGCGCCCATGATAGAAGCATAATAACGATCCAGACAGGTCGGGCTGCCGCCTCGCTGCATGTACCCCAGGATGGTTGCTCTGGTTTCCACACCCGTTGCTGCTTCAATTCTCTTCGCCATGGAAGTAGAATGACCGATACCTTCTGCATTGATGATCAGATGGTGGGTTTTGCCCTTTTTCCGGTTGTTGATAATATTGTTAATCAGCTGCTGCTCGTCATAGTCGTACTTTTCAGGAAGAAGGATATCCTCCGCGCCGGTGCCGACGCCGCACCACAGTGCGATATAACCGGCATTTCTGCCCATTACTTCGATAATACTGCAGCGTTCATGTGAAGATGAAGTATCCCTTACCTTATCGATTGCCTGCATCGCGGTATTGACTGCTGTGTCGAAACCGATCGTGTATTCTGTACATGCAATATCCAGATCGATCGTGCCCGGCAAACCGATCGTATTGATTCCAAGTCTGGACATCGCCTGCGCACCTCTGTAAGAGCCGTCGCCGCCGATAACAACCAGACCGTCAATGCCGTGTCTGCGACAGATCTCCGCGCCCTTTTTCTGTCCGGCTTCGGTCTTAAATTCCAGACAACGCGCAGTTCCCAGAATCGTGCCGCCCTTCTGGATGGTATCCGAAACGCTGCGGGCATCCATATCTATGATTTCTTCATTTAACAGGCCCTGATAGCCTTTTTTAATGCCTTTTACTTTGACGCCGTTGCAAATCGCTTTCCGAACAACCGCACGGATTGCCGCATTCATACCCGGTGCATCTCCGCCGCTTGTAAGAACTCCAATTGTCTTTATCTTAGCTGCCATTGTTCCTCCTGTCTGCCGCTGCGGGCTGGACTTCAATCTTAAGATTTCAAAATCCGTAAAACCATTTTTTATTTTAATCGAAACGGGCTTTCTTTTCAATGGTTTTGTGAAACTTACATCAGCTTTACGTTTTCTTCTCCAAACAGCTCTTCCAGCTGCTTTAAAAGCGCCTCGTCCCCATGAACGGTCTGATTCGCCCCAAGCTGCTTCATCGCGCGCGGATTTTCCACATAAATCACCACGGTATCCTTGCCGTCAGAAGCTGCGATTGCCGAAAGCAGCTTTTTTTCCTGCTGCTGATAGGCTTCCATCGTCGGAAACTTAATCCAGAGCTTTTTGGGGATTTCGTCAAACGTCTGCACGGATTCACAGATCAGCTTTGCGTCTTTGTCCTCCTCTGCGGAAACTCGCCCCCGCAGGAGAACCTTTTCATCCTCCATCAGCTTGCTGCCGTACTGCTCATAGGTTTTCGGGAAAACGATAACTTCAATCGTTCCAACCAGATCCTCCACCTGTAAAAACGCCATTACCTTATCGTTTTTGGTATATTTGATCTTCTTTTCCTCGATAATTCCGCCGATGACCGCCTTTGCTCCGTCCTGAATATGGACGCTGTTTGTCTCCTCATCCAGCATAAAATCTGCCGTCGTATTAGAAATATTCCTGCGCCAGAGCTGCTCGTATTCCTGCAGCGGATGCCCGCTGACATACACACCGAGGACTTCTTTTTCAAAGGTCAGAAGAATTTCCTTCGAATATTCCCCGACATCCGGAAAGCGGATTTCATAGTTTTTCTTTTCCGACTCGTCCACCAGATCGAATAAGGAAAGCTGTCCCGCCATATTATTTTTCCGATTCTGCTGATTCTGATCCATCAGCTGCACAAATACACTCATAAACTGCTTGCGTGTTCCCTCAAGGCTGTCGAATGCACCCGCTTTGATGAAGTTTTCCACGTTGCGCTTATTGACTTCCGTATCGGACATTCTGGATAGAAAATCCTGCAGGTTTTTGAACACGCCCCGCTGCTTCCGCTCTGCGATCACCGCGTCCGCAACCGGATGTCCTACACCCTTGATCGCAGTCAGTCCGTACCGGATTGATTTTCCCGATACCGAAAATCCCGGCTCTCCCTCGTTGATATCCGGCGGCAGAATCGCGATTCCCATCTGGCGGCAGACCAGAATGTATTCCGCCACTTTTCCGGGGTTATCAATTACAGAAGTCATTAGGGACGCCATAAATTCCACCGGATAATAATATTTCAGGTAAGCCGTCTGGTAAGCGACAACCGCGTAGCATGCAGCGTGGGACTTGTTGAACGCGTATTTTGCAAAATCCATCATTTCCGCGTAAATTTCCAGACCGACCTTTTCCGGAATGCCCCGGGCCACACAGCCGGGCACGCCCTCCTCGGGATTGCCGTAAACGAAATTCGCCCGTTCTTTTTCCATGACAGACTGCTTTTTCTTGCTCATCGCACGACGAACCAGGTCGCTTCGTCCCATCGTGTAGCCGCCGAGGTCGCGCACAATCTGCATAACCTGCTCCTGATACACGATACAGCCGTAGGTCGGAGACAGGATCGGTTCCAGCTCCGGACAGGAATAGGTGATTTCGTCATGATTGTTTTTTCCTTTAATATATTTTGGAATAAAGTCCATCGGCCCGGGACGGTACAGGGAAATACCCGCGATGATATCCTCCAGGTTCTGGGGCTTTAGCTCCTTCATGAAGCTTTTCATCCCGCCGCTTTCCAGCTGGAACACGCCGTCCGTCCTGCCGGTGCAGAGCGAATCCAGCACTTTTTTATCGTTATAATCCAGATGCTCCATATCGAGCTTCACACCGGTGTCATGCTCAATCATCTTGACCGCGTGGTCGATTACTGTCAGGGTTCGAAGCCCCAGAAAGTCCATTTTTAACAGTCCGAGCTCTTCCAGCGTCGTCATCGTAAACTGCGTTGTGATCGAACCATCCGACCCTCGTGAAAGCGGTACAAAATGATCTGCCGCCTCCGGGCAGATCACAACCCCTGCTGCGTGCATCGAGGTGTGGCGCGGCAATCCCTCCAGCCGTTTACTCATATCAATCAGCACGTGCACCTGTTCATCGCTCTCGTAGAGCTTACGCAGCTCTGCGTTCATTGACAGTGCCTTATCAATCGTCATATTCAGCTCGTTCGGGATCATTTTTGCAATCGAATCCACAAAGGAATACGGCAGATCCATGACACGCCCGACGTCGCGGATGACACCCTTTGCCGCCAGCGTACCGAATGTGACAATCTGCACAACCTTTTCTTTTCCATATTTGCGTCCGACATAATCGATGACCTCCTGTCTGCGTTCATAACAGAAGTCGATATCGATATCCGGCATGGAAACTCGTTCCGGGTTCAGGAAACGCTCAAACAGCAGGCTATAACGGATCGGATCAATATTCGTGATATGCAGGCAGTAGGAAACGATGCTTCCAGCTGCACTTCCACGTCCAGGTCCTACCGGAATACCGTTTTCTCTGGCATAGTTGATAAAATCCCACACGATCAGGAAATAGTCCACATATCCCATGCGCTTGATAATACCCAGCTCGTATTCCAGACGCTTCTGCAGCGTGCCGTCGTCCTCCGGATAGCGCTCTTTCATGCCGTCAGTGCACAGCTTGTTCAAATATCCCCAGGAATCATAGCCCTCCGGCACATCAAAATGCGGCAGCTTCGTCTTACCAAACTCGATTTCCACATGACAGCGGTCTGCAATTCGCTGTGTATTTTCCACTGCCTCCCACGCATAGGGAAACAGTCCCTTCATCTCTTCTTCGCTTTTGACGAAATACTGACCGCCCTCGTAACGCATCCGGTTTTCGTCGGAAAGCTTTTTGCCGGTCTGGATACACAGAAGGATATCGTGGGGCTTTGCGTCCTCCGCATAGGTGTAGTGCACGTCGTTCGTGCATACTAACGGGATGTCCAGTTCTCGCGACATCTGTAAAAGCGCCATGTTTACGGTCTGCTGCTCCGGGATCCCATGATCCTGCAGTTCCAGAAAATAATTATCCTTCCCAAAAATCGACTGATACTTTAATGCGCATTTTTTTGCTTCCTCCGGCAGTCCTTTCTGGATATAGCGCGGCACTTCCCCTGCCAGACACGCAGACAGCGCAATAATTCCCTCGTGAAATTCCTCCAAAACCTCCATATCGACACGCGGCTTGTAATAGTACCCCTCCGTAAAACCGCGGCTGACGATTTTGCTCAGATTCGCGTAACCAGTATTATTTTCCGCCAGAAGCACCAGATGGTAATACCGGTCATCCCCGCCGGTAATCTCCCGGTCAAAACGGGAATTGGGCGCAACATAGACCTCACAGCCCAAAATCGGATTGATACCCTCTGCCCGCGCCGCACGGTAAAAATCGATCACACCGTACATTGCGCCATGGTCGGTAATCGCCGCAGCCGTCATGCCCAGCTCCTTGACTCGTTTTACATATTCTTTGATTTTATTGGAACCGTCCAGCAGGCTGTACTCTGTATGGACGTGCAAATGTGCAAATGCCATATTTTTGTAATTTCCTATTCTTGTTCTGTCTGAGTTTCCTTTGCTGTCCCATCGGGCGCAGAGAAGTCAAAGGCAGGGCTTTCTGTCCCGTTTTCTGACTTTTGCCCGCTCTTTGTCACAGACCTCGTGTCGATGCTGCCTGTCCGGTCGGATGCTGCCGCATTGTTTTCACTGATGCTGTCTGCTTCCCGGTCAGATACAGCGCTGTTTTGACTGACTGCGTTTTGTCCGGACACATCACCGCTTTCATGAACCTCTTTTACGCTGCCTTCTCCGCTGTCTGTCAGTACAAGTCTGTCGTTTTCCACTTTCCATGTCTCGTACCAGCTTCCTTCCGCGTCCGAAAAGTTGACATGAATCCTATCGTTTTCCCCGGATAAAATCTGTATTTTCCCGGAATCTGATCCAACCTGCCGCAGGATACTCTTTAACACTGCTTTGCCGTTTTTATACTGTAACAGCTCTTTTTCACGGATTTCTTCTAATCGATACTCTGTCAGTGTGCGCAGGCTGATGTCATAATATCCCGGCGCGGCTTCTGTCCCGGCAGTCCATGCCATCAGATCGCCGTCATCGTCCAGCTCAAAGTGCCCCATCTGTTTTAACAGGCGCACTGCTCCTTGCTCCTGCACGCCAAACAGCATGTCGCTGACGCCGGACACTTCGTAGCCACGATACAGCACAAAGGCGCTTCCCAGCTTTTCCAGCTCCTTAAAAGCAAAATTCTCTTCTTCCAAAACTGCGCCGTCCGCGCCGACAAACCACAGGTCACATACCGGCGCGCCGAATGTCCCGTCGTATCTGCCGATCGCCGCAAACGTTTCTTTTTTGCCGTCCCCATCGTAATCCGCCGTCTCTGCAAAACACAGCGCATCGTCCGGGTACTCCTGTACCTCCAGAATCTGTGCAACCGCCTGACCGACCGCCGCGCGAGCTGTTTTCTGCACTTTATTCAACCGGTTTTTCGTAAATTCGTTTGGAATATCCTCCAGGCTCTCCAGCGCTTCTTCCTGCTCCAATCTCGACGGGAAGAAAAATCCATCCCCGCTGATCGTCTCCGATGCTTTGGTCAGCTTTCCCTGATCCAGGCTGCTGATACACCAGCTGTACTTCGCAACCGCATGATCGATTCCTTCTTCCTGTCCGACCGACTGCCCGGCTTCTCTGCAGCGATATGCAATTTTGTCCTCCCCAATTGCATAAAACCAATAGGTATATTCTGTATTTTCATCCGTCTGCGTGTAGAACTGCTCTTCCAGCTTTTCCTTCCACGCCTGTGCCTCTTCATCCGAATCCTCTGCAGACACATACGTCAAATATTCCGACGCTGTCAGCTCCCGATACGAACACTCTGCAAATCCGTCCGCTGTTCTTTCATAATAAACAGGAACCGTCTCTTCTGCACTGTCCCATTCCGAAACAAGCGGATCGTACACAGTCTTCTCCGCAGGATAAAACGTACAAACGCCGTCCTTTGTCGTTTCGATCGTCTCGGCATCCTCCAGAAGCTTTTCGCACTTTTGATCTTTTACCGTCCAGACAGCCGCCTGTTTTTTTCCGGAGACTTCCGTTTCCAGAATAACAAACGGATTCCCAATTCCCGTCACCTGCTGCAGTCCGGTCACGACGATTCCTTTTTCCAGAAGCCTTGCCGACTCGCCGTCATAATACCAGAGATCGCCGGAAATCCGCCCGCGCGCTGTCAACGGCGTGCTCTCAAACATCAGCAGAAAGCTTTCATTTGCATTGCTGTCATACTTCGCCATGTTCTGCAGGCAAAGCGTCTTGTCACCGTACTCCTTCTGTGAAAGAACTGCTGTCAGCGCTGCGTTTTCTGCGCGGCTTAAGCGGTCGTGTCCCGCCAGCTTACCGGTAAACGCATCCGATTTCTGCGCGTATGCTTCATAAACGGAGTCGGTCACTTCTGTCATCAGGGCCGGAATTTGAGGAGCTGTTGCTGCCGCAGATTCTGTAGCGGTGTCGGTCTGCGTTTCGCCGGTCGCAGGCATCTCGCTGTCTGCTGTTGCCGCGGTATCGCCGTGCTGCGCTTCTCCGCCGGTCTCTCCGCCGGTCGCTGTTGTGCCGCCCTGTACCTCGTCATCGGTCGCAGCGGCGCTATCCTGCACCTTATCATCGGTCGCTGCAGCGGTGCCGGTTCCTGTACTGTCATTCTGTGTTTCACCTGCTACAGACGTCTCGCCATCTGCTGTTGCCGCAGCATCGCTATCCTGCGCCATAGCGTCTGTTGTTTCCCCTTCCCAAAAGCTCTTTCCGGCTTGCTGCGCTCGCGCTGCATATTCACTGATATTCGGCGTGCAGCCTGAAAACAGCATCGTTGCCGCCATCAGGCATGCTGCTGTTACCTGTTTTCTTTTCATTCGTATCGATCCCCTTATTTTATGATGCCAGGGTCAAAAGGTCTAAGCCCACACGAGCTTGCTCATAGGTGGGTGAAAGACCTTGTGACCCGCCCCGATAGGAGCATAAAAGCGGGATGATAATCCCACGATATGCGACTATCGGGCAGGATTGTGGGAGTGTGCAGCACGGAACAATCCGTAGGCATCAAGTCGGGGGCTTTTGACCCCGACATCATTTTATGCAGAATTCCAAAATTTCTGCCCGGTTATGATCCCTGCTGATTTTTACACCACCGATTCTATTTCTCACTTTATTTTGTTGAGTTGAGTATACCATGCCCGTTTGGAAAATTCCATCCTTATCAGACTGGCAGCTTCCGATAAATGTTTCGCCAGCTGATACCAGAACGCTTTGTCCCGCTCTGTAACATAAAAAAGAATGTGCCTTGGCACATTCTCGCGCCGAGGCGCGGTTGCCTCGGCAACCATCTACCCCTGCGCCGAGTGCGCATCCTCGCGGAGCGTTTTTATCGTATGGAAACGAAGTTTCCTATACGATAAAAATCCCACATCCACCACCGAAGCAGCGCAATGCTGCCGCGGCGTGAACATGGGATTTTATAATGTGCCTTGTTTGTAACTGTTCAGAACAGGTCGAAGCACTTGCTGCTGAGACCGTAAGAATATGATTGAGTCATGCAAAATCCCATCGGCGAAGCCGATTTGGAATGGATTTTGCATCGTAACTGTGAGGGAACTGAACAGTTACCCTTATTTTACAAAAGGGTGGATCTTACAGATACTTCTTCAGATCTTCTGCCTTATCCAGCTTCTCCCAGGGCAGATCCAGATCGTTGCGGCCGAAGTGACCGTATGCAGCGGTCTGCTTGTAGATCGGACGACGCAGGTTCAGCATCTTGATGATGCCAGCCGGACGCAGGTCGAAGTTTTCACGGATGATCTCAACCAGCTTCTCATCGGAAACCTTGCCGGTGCCGAAGGTGTCTGCCATGATAGAGGTAGGCTGTGCTACGCCGATTGCGTAAGACAGCTGGATTTCGCACTTGTCAGCCAGTCCTGCTGCAACAATGTTCTTTGCAACATAACGTGCTGCGTAAGCTGCGCTTCTGTCAACCTTGGTGCAGTCCTTACCGGAGAAAGCGCCGCCGCCGTGACGTGCATATCCGCCGTAGGTGTCTACGATGATCTTACGGCCGGTCAGACCAGCGTCACCGTGAGGTCCGCCGATTACGAAACGTCCGGTCGGGTTGATGAAGAACTTGGTGTTCTCATCGATCAGCTCTGCAGGCAGAATCGGATCAAAGACATATTTTTTGATATCCTCGTGAATCTGTTCCTGTGTTACATCGGGATCATGCTGTGTGGATAATACAACTGCTTCCAGACGAACCGGCTTGTCGTTTTCATCATATTCTACAGAAACCTGGCTCTTGCCGTCGGGTCTTAAATAGGTCAGTGTGCCGTCTTTTCTTACTTTGGTCAGCTGCTGTGCCAGCTTGTGCGCCAGAGAAATCGGGTAAGGCATATATTCCTCTGTCTCGTTGGTTGCATAGCCGAACATCATACCCTGGTCGCCAGCGCCGATTGCTTCCAGCTCTTCCTCAGACATCTGGTTTTCTTTTGCTTCCAGAGCCTTGTCAACGCCCATTGCGATATCGGAGGACTGCTCGTCGATCGAAACCATAACGGCACAGGTGTTGCCGTCAAAGCCATACTCAGACTTGTCATAGCCGATCTCCTTAACCGTCTCACGAACGATCTTCGGGATATCTACATATGCGTTGGTGGTGATCTCGCCGGTTACCAGTACGAAACCGGTACAGCTTGCTGTCTCGCAGGCTACACGGCTCATCGGGTCTTTTTCCATCAGTGCGTCCAGAATTGCGTCGGAAATGGCATCGCACATTTTGTCGGGATGTCCTTCTGTTACAGACTCAGAAGTAAATAAACGTTTTTCCATCTGTTCCTCCTTAGATGTTTGCTGTGAAAAATAGGATCCTGCTCTACAGGATTCTTTTCTGTAGAGCATTTTTGTATTGGGAACAAAGCTTCCTGTACAAAAAAGAATGTGCCCTGGCACATTCTCGCGCCGAGGCGCGGTTGCTTTAGCAACCATCTACCCTTGCGCCGAGTGCGCATCCTCGCGGAGCGCCTTTTATTTCATAGGACGCATTTTCCTATGAAACAAAAAAGATCCGCTAAAAAGCGGATCCGATAGTTTGATAATCAAATCCTCTTATTGTTCGATTGCTTCCGTCCCGGAAATGGGACTTCTACTCGCTCAGGCTGGCACCTTCCGAAAAAACGGGGTTGCCGTGGCTTCACAGATCCTATGTATCTCCACCACTCTGAATAAGAGAAGGCACAATATTGAATTTTCTTATCAGGTACTCATTTAAAATACTATAGCGCCCTGTATTTGTCAACAGGACAATTTATGAAAAGTGTCTCAGCCAATCTTTAAGCGGAATTTCTGCAATTCCCGTTCGGATTCCACCTTTTCGATCTGGGCGCCGAGGCTCTGTAATTTTGCTGGAAAATCCTCATATCCGCGTTCGATATAACGGATATCGTCAATGACAGACATTCCTTCCGCTGCCAGCGCTGCGATAACAAGCGCTGCTCCGGCACGCAGATCCGGCGCATTGATGCTCGCTCCGGTATATCGGGAAACGCCGTCGATGATCGCAGTATTTCCTTCCACCTTAATGCTTGCGCCCATGCGGATCAGCTCGTCCACATAACGGAAACGATTTTCAAAAATACTCTCTGTTACAATACTGGTGCCGCAGCACAGACCCAGCGTCACTGCGATCTGGGGCTGCATATCCGTCGGAAAGCCCGGATACGGCAGAGTCTTTACCTGTGTATGTTTGAGCGGTCTGGAAGCCACTACCCGGACAGCATCATCCGACTCTGTCACTTCACAGCCGATTTCCGACAGCTTTGCAGAAATGGATTCCAGATGCTTCGGAATCACGTTTTTGACCGTTACATCGCCGTGCGTCGCAGCGGCAGCAAACATAAACGTGCCGGCTTCGATCTGATCCGGGATGATCGGATATTCCGTCTTATGCAGTCGCTCTACACCACGGATCCGGATCACATCCGTACCTGCGCCCTTGATATTGGCTCCCATGCTGTTTAAAAAGTTCGCCAGATCCACAACATGAGGTTCTTTTGCAGCATTTTCGATCGTTGTTCTGCCCTCTGCCAGCGCTGCAGCCATCATGATATTGATTGTCGCTCCGACACTGACAACGTCCAGATAAATGTGCGCACCGCACAGATGGGACGCTTCCGCCGTAATCATGCCATGCGCAATCTCAACCGTCGCGCCCAGTGCCTTGAACCCTTTGATATGCTGGTCGATTGCACGGCAGCCGATATCGCAGCCGCCCGGCAGTACAACTGTAGCTTTTTTATATTTTCCAAGAAGGGCTCCCAAAAAGTAATAGGATGCCCTGATTTTCTTGACAGAATCACCATTAACCGTTAAATCATGAATCAGAGAACCGTTAATTTTAACGGTGTGACGGTCAATCCGCTCCACATGAGTGCCAATCCCCGCCATCGCGTCCAAAAGGATGTTCGTATCCCGTACATCCGGCATATTTTCGATCAGTACGGTCTCATCCGTCATCAGGGAAGCAGCCAGAATCGGCAGCGCCGCGTTTTTTGCGCCCCCGATTTCAACCTCGCCGACCAGCGGATTTCCGCCATTGATTGCATACTGTTCCATATTTCCTCTTATTTCTGCTGCACAGGCAGCCTGTCCATCGCATCAATTTCCTCTTTCAGCGCCTGAAAAAAGAAATCCCTGAATTTTATTTTCGAATCTGTTTTGCTGCGCATGCAGCCTTTGCATGCAGCATCTATTTATTATAATCTTCTTCTGTTTTTCGTCGTTTATGCACGTCAAAAACGGCAAAAAGAATCCTTTACCGTCCTTGTGGTTATAGCATATTCCACTTCATTTGTAAACTAAAACTTTCAGTTCAGGTAATTCAGCGGGTTCACTGCCTGTCCGTTAATCCGGATTTCAAAATGCAGGTGCGGTCCGGTGCTTCGGCCCGTGTTTCCGCTCAGGGCAATTTTCTGCCCCTGGCTGACCTTCTGTCCGACGCTGACCAAAACCTTGCTCAAGTGTCCGTAACGGGTTTCTCTGCCATCCGCATGCTGGATGTAAACGACGTAGCCATAGCCGCTGCCCCAGCCTGCCCTTGTAACCGTACCGCCGCTGGATGCCATGACCGCCGTACCGATGGGGGTTGCCCAGTCAATTCCCTTATGATTCGTGGACGCTCCCTTCTTGGGTGCTTTTCTGCCGCCAAAGCCAGAGGAAAGCCGTCCTCCGGAAATCGGCTTGATATAGGTCGGTGGAACCTTGGTTCCGCGCTCCACGATCTTCGGAACAGCCTCTACGATAACCTCTTCCTTCAAAATCTCCTGTGATTCCACAGCATCATTTCGATAAGTCACAAGTGCCGCTGCTTTTCGGAAGCCTGCAGAGGGCTGCTGACGCAGCTCTGTCTTTGTCGTATACCATTCGTCATTGTCGATATATACCACATCTGCTTCGTAGGTATCTTCCATATAAATCTGTTCCGTATGCACAACAGAAAGCTCCGGCTCCGGTACGGTGATGATCAGCTCATCACCGGTACGGATGACAGAATTTTCATTGTCCAAGGTTGGATTGATCGCAACCAGATTTGCAATCGTCAAACCGTTATCCTCTGCGATCTGGGAAAGCGTATCTCCCGCCTTTACTTCATAAATCTGCTCTTTCTGCTGATCCGCCGTCACCTCGGAAATTGCGGTTTCCAGCGGCGTGATCTCGTTTTCCATCAAATAGGCATCCACGATCTCGACCGTATCACCGAAATCGACGGAAACCGTGCCGTATTCCATCTGGGAAAAATCCACCGTTCCCTGATCCGGCTCAATCTCTTCAAACAGCTCGTCAAAAAAGCGTTCCGCCCCGGCACCTTCCCCTGCTGCGTGCTGCAGCTGTCCGGTGCTGTCGTCTTTTTTGGAAACCGAAGTCGTCAGGACGTTCAGCTGTCTGTCCGGGTCAATCACAATATCTGCACGATAGGCATGTTCTGTATCGTACCGGTCAAGTGCAGCCTGTAAAAGTGCCCGAACGTCACTGCTGCTGCCCAGGTTTACCGTATATTCGTTGATTTTTACCGTGTAAGCATGCTGCAGCGTTGTGGAAATGCTGCTTTTTAAAACATCATAAATCGCTTTATATAAGTTGTGCCGGCTGTCTGTATTTCCAAAAAGCAACTCCTGCCCCTCGGAAGTGATTTCAACCGGGATATATACCATCGTACCTTCTGTTTCTGTGATTTCGCGGCGTGCCTCGGCAACAAGCCTTTCTATCTCCTCCGGGTCGCTGCTGTTGCCAATTTCCGTTCCGTTGATGCTGACTTTATAAAAATTATCGCCTGTTTTCTGAAATCGTGGAAAAGACGGCACACCAAAAAGGAGTACCAGCAATGTGATTCCCGTCGTCGCAAACCAGGTCTTTTTGATCAGTCCTCTATATTTCTTCAATCTGTTCATCTTTTCTTCTTTTTCTTTTTGGCTACGCTGTAGCCGAACGTCCCAATTGCTTCCCCAAGTCCGTAATATGTGCCGTGGGAGTACACGATCGGGTCCGCTTTTTCCAGATGAAACCGTCCCGTTTCATCCATCCACTTCTCGTCCACACTGACCGAAACGACCTCTGCCACAAACATCGTGTGGCTGCCGAGCTCTATCTTCTGCGTCACGCGGCATTCCAGGCTGACCGGGCTTTCCGCGATCTGCGGTACCGACACTTTCTGTCCCGGCCACGGTGTCAGATTCATTTCTGCAAATTTGTCCACGTCCCGACCGCTTCTGACGCCGCAGAAATCTGCTGCTTTCGTCAATTCCTTCGTCGTCAGGTTAATGACAAATTCTCCTGTCTCTTCAATACAATGATAGGAATATCTTTCCGGGCGCACCGAAATCGACACCATCGGCGGATTGGAACAGACCGTACCTGTCCATGCAACGGTGAAAATATTCGGCTTTCCGTCTTTGTCCGCAACCGAAACCATGACCGCCGGAAGCGGGTAAAGCATATTGCCCGGCCGCCAGTTTACGCGGCCCATTAAAACAGCCCTGCAATCTGCGCCGCTGCCAGAACAATATTCGCCAGCGCGGTCACGAGGGTAATAATCATCAGAGGTCTGAGTCCTCTGCCCTGCTTCTGCAAATGCTCATTGCGGCGGACAAGTTCGTCATTCTGTGCCGCTATCGCTTCGGTCTGCTTCTTTACTTCATCTACGACAACCGCCTGTACGTTGCGGTATACCTTTACGTTTTCCTTATGGGTAAAATCATCGGACTGCTTTAAGAGCTGCTTGATCTCATCCATATGCTCCAGGATCGCCTGTTCAATCTGACTGACCTGCTCTGCAGTTTCCTGATTTTTCTGCTGTGCTTCGTCGAGGCGCAGCAGTCCTTCTTTTGTATAGTTCTGCAGTCTAACCATACATTCCTGTGCGGTGCGGTTGATGCTGTCCTGGCTTCCCTCTGCCATCCGGCTTAAATTGCTCGTGCCGGTTTCGATAATTTTACGCAGTCCGCCGGCGCTCTCCGTCGTCACACGCTGGATTCCTTCAATGCTCTGCTCCGCCAGATTCTGCATTCCGGCAGCGCTCTGATCCGTATATTTCTGAATCACATCCAGAGCTTCCACATTTTTTCGTGTAACCTGACGGATCTCATTTAAGTAATTTTCGTATTCTACAAGCGATTCTCTCAAACGCTTTGCTTCCAAATCCTGCATGTATTTTCCTCTCTGTCTGTTCCGTTCCCAATCCTGTGTCCCGGGGCAAAGTATCCTTTCCCCCAAAATCGCATCTTTTACAACAGTGTATATTCTGTTTTATTGTATCATTATTACCATTTTGAAACAAGATCAAAACAGAGGTTCTTTCAGCACTTTTGTTTTATTGCTACTGTTCACACGCGCCATTCGCAATACAATAGAATGTACGCTTCGCGAACATTCTATTGTCATGAACCGCGTCTTCGACGCTCTCCGCTGCTTCGCAGCTCATTTTTGCTCATAAAGTGGCGCTCCCTTCGTACCTTTTTGCAAGCAGATTTTCATGCAAGCATGAAATCTGCTTGCAAAAAGGTACGAGTGAACTGTAATATTTTATTTATTTTGCACTGTTTTTCTTTTATGCCTTTCGAGTTTTTGTGCTAATTAACCACATATTAACATTGTGTTCATAATTTGTTCATATTTAATTGCTATACTGAGTTTGTCGTTAAGGAACAGAACTTAACGATCTACCAAAGGAAACACAGATAATTTTTTCATAATAGCCCAGGTGCCGGGAGGCCCTGGGCACTCCTCATTTTTAGGGGGAAATTTTCCCGTTTCATGTCTTACAGGATTCTACGCCTGCGGCGGGTCGCGTAAGCGACACTATTCCTCTCCGCCGCAGTGCGATCCTCGCGGAGCGTTTTTTATTGGCTAAAAA
>ULWU01050223.1_pt1 | contig 17173 bp, 15 predicted proteins | sample 1960661 | NCBI WGS metagenome assembly ULWU01 (sample SAMEA4835821, study PRJEB28245) | human gut metagenome | biome: gut microbiome; material: fecal sample | place: Denmark | collected 2008
ACGGATCAAACAAGAGCGGCTACGGATTCACCGTATATGATGACAGCGATGAAGAAGTTCTCCTTCGTCCCGACTGCGACGGTACAATCACACTCCTTATCGTAACAAACGGCGATGTTCAGGAATACGCTGACGTTGAATGCACAGAGGGTGTAACATGCAGAATCAAGCTCCCCTCATTCGGCGGACTCGGCAATCTCTTCAGAGACTACAGCACATTCTATCTCCAGCTCACCGACAAAAACGGCAACAAGTATCAGGCTTACAAGGTATCAAGCGTAGGCTGAGCTGACAAGCTAATCTAAAAATATCCTCATCCGGCAAAGTTAAAAATGTTCGGATGGGGATATTTTTGTTAATATGACTTGATTCTCGTTGAAAATACTGTTATAATCTCACGGGAATATGATATTCGGAGGAAATATATGAAACTGCGATACCCCGACTTTGCCGTTGTTTACACAGAGAGCGGCAGTCACAGATTTGAAAAAGGCAATATGTCAGCGGACGACGTAGCTCTTTCTCTCGCTGCCGAGAACGACGTTATGGCGCTGAAAGTTAAGGCTGACTCTACCCCGCTGAAATACGTCAAGCTGCGTTTTAACTTCACCGAGGACGAAATACGACATGACAGCATTAAGATACTCGGAGACGCGTTTGAGAGAGGCTACGGCAATCTCGCGTGGATGGGAATAACACCGGACAGAATCATGCCGTGGTACATACTCGTATCAAACGGAAGCGACCTCGAAAAGGAAGTCGGCGACAGATTCACCGAAGGCTTTGGCGTAAAGGTTCAGCCGTCCTCGTTTGTCACATGGCAGTATGACGCAGGCGGAATTACAATGTGGGCAGACATCAGAAACGGCGGAGAAGGCGTAATTCTTTCCGGTCGTGAGCTGACGGTCTGCGAAATCGTATTCGGCGAGTACAGAGACATGACTGCATTCGACGCGGGCGTGCTGTTCTGCAAGAAGATGTGCCCGACTACATCCCACCTGCCGAAGCATCCCGTTTACGGCTCGAACAACTGGTACTACGCTTACGGAAGATCCTCACAGGAAGAGATAATCTCCGACACAAAGCTCGTTGCCGAAAGATGCGCGGGACTTGACAACATACCCTACATGGTTATCGACGACGGATGGCAGAAATACGGCTGCGACGGTCCTTGGGATGAGCTGAGAGACACGTTCCACGACATGAAGGCTCTGGCGGATGAGATGAGAAAGCTCGGAGTTCGTCCCGGAATCTGGGTGAGATATCTGGTGGACTCACATCACGAAGTAAAGTCCGTTCCCGAAGAATGCCGTATGCTCCGAGACGCGAACTACTTCGACCCCTCATGCGACGAGGTCATCGAATACGTCAGACGTGTGACAAGAATGCTCCGCGAATGGGGTTACGAGCTTATCAAGCACGACTTCTCCTCCTGCGACATCTGCGGTCAGTTCGGCTTTGCCATGAGACAGCAGATTATGCGCGACGGCTGGCACTTCCGCGACAGAAGCAGAACCACGGCTGAGATCACTCTGAACTTCCTCCGCGCCGTTCAGGAAGAAGCAGGTGAGGACTGCGTTATCATAGGCTGCAACACGTTCTCGCACCTTGTGGCGGGTCTGTACGGTCTCAACAGAACGGGAGACGACACAAGCGGCTACGACTGGGGCAGAACACGTAAGATGGGCGTAAACACTCTCGCATTCAGAATGATTCAGAACGGCTCGTTCTACATGACTGACGCGGACTGTGTGGGAATCACCGGCGCGATAGACTGGTCCCTCAACAAGCAGTGGCTCGACGTTCTCTCAAAGAGCGGATCACCTCTGTTCATCTCCTGCAAGCCGGGCGTTCTCTCCGAATCCGAGCTTAACGACCTGCGCGAAGGATGGGCAGTAAACTCAGTTCAGACGAACCGCTGCCGCCCGCTCGACTGGATGGAAAACGAATATCCTACGGTATGGGAAATCGACGGCAAGGTTGTCCGCTACGACTGGTACCTCGGAGACGGCACAAACGACTTCGACCCGAACCGCAAATGAGCAGTATCTGGTCTGAATTTGTTCAAAAAGCCGGAACTCTCTACACTAGCCGCCGCGTAAGATTTGACGATTATTTCCGCGAGAGATTTACTCAAGTCTTTGAAATACCCGACGGCGCGAGAATCCTTGAAATCGGCTGCGGTCCGGGTGCGCTCTGTTCCTCATTGTCGCGTTGGTACCCGAATTCTGCCGTAACGGGACTTGATTTTGACGAGAGTTTTATAAAATTCGCACGCGCTCACGACAAAAGCTGCGAGTTCATAGTAGGCGACGCGACCGCACTTCCCTTCGGCGGCAATTCGTTTGACGTTACGATATCAAACACAGTCTCCGAGCACATTGAACCCGAAAAGTTCTACGGCGAGCAATATCGTGTGCTGAAAAGCGGCGGAATTTGTCTCATGCTCTCGTCAAGGAGAGGCGTTAAGATTTCATCCGACATTGTTTCAGAAGAGAGCGAGCTTGAAAAATATATCTGGGACAGAGTTGACGAAAGATTTCGTACATTGCGAAATGGTATTTCAATCGGCGAATACGCTAAAAACGAGCAGGAGCATCCGATTGCTATGGAAAAAGCTGGATTTCGCGATCTTCGAACCGATTATATCACGCTAAGTCTGACTCCCGACGACGACCGATATCCGCCGGAGCTGTCGCGCAGAATGATAGAATCCGACAGGCAGTGCGCACTTGACGCGGTATCATTCATCGAAGCAAAAGCCGCTGATTTAGTATCAGCCGAGGAAACTGCGGAGATGAAAAAAAGCATCAACTCGCGATACGACAGACGGCTTGACATGCTTTCGCACGGAGTAAAGCTGTGGGACACGGAAGTTGTTCATATAATGTCGGTACGCGGGATAAAATAAAAAGACACAAAACTGCACCTTGACCAAAGTTGAGGTGCTTTTTTGCGTCTTCAACAACAAAAGGAACGCATATTTCAGCATTCCCTTTATCTCGAGTATTTATTTAAGTCAAAAACTCAAATTACTGCTGGTTCTGCTTCATAGCAGCAAAGCACTCGGAGCAGTATACAGGTCTGTCGTTGCTGGGCTGGAACGGAACTTTTGCTTCCTTACCGCAGTTAGCGCAAACAGTTGTGAACATTTCCTTGGGTTCACGGCCTGCATTCTTTCTCTTGTCACGGCATGCCTTGCATCTCTGGGGCTCATTCTGGAAGCCCTTTTCTGCATAGAATTCCTGCTCACCAGCTGTGAATACGAATTCCTTGCCGCATTCCTTGCACACTAAAGTCTTGTCCTCGAACATCTCTTTTTCCTCGCTTTGAAATAGAATTGGTTGATTTTTTTGCCCTCGGCGGACTCTAACCGTCACCTTTGACAACAACGCTCTTGAGTTAAGCTATACGGGCGAATTATTTCTAACCGTTACGTTGAACGGTGAAATACGATATTAATTTTTCAGAAGTCCTTTAATCTTAACCTTCATGCGGTACAATGCGTTGCTGACGGACTTTTCTTCGCGTCCGAGTATCTCAGCGATTTCTCGAGTGGACTTGTCATTAATATATAGGTCGAATACACTTTTTTCAAAATCTGACAGTTCTGTTTTGATTTTTGCTTTGAGTCTTTCGTCATCCTCGGCGTTAATTAGTGCGGCAATCGGATCGGCTGGAGCTTTATTCTCCCTTTCCTTAGCACGACGCTGTCTTTTTTGCTCGGTTTTATACTTTCTGAGGGTGGATATCAGCGCGTTGTTCACACAAATTTTTGCGTAAAGTCCGAAGCTGACTTCTTTTCCTTCATCGTATGTCTGAGCAGCCTTAAACAGAGCCAGAGCCGCGCACTGTCGAAGATCTTCCTCGCCGAACACCGGATTTTCTCCGTTTCGTATATCAAACGACGGAAGAAATCTCTTCACCGCAGCCTCGGTAAGTCCTTCATACTCTTTTGCAAGAATATCGAACGCACTCTCGTCGCCCGTCTTTATTTTATCAAGCAACGATAACGTCTCGTTTTTCAAAGCAGAACTCCGAAAAGAATTATAATTACACTGTAACAATTATACCATAAAATTATAATTTGTCAATAGGTTTTTACAATTATTTCAGACATTTTTGATTTTTTACACAAATTCAATCGTGTCTCACATATAATTCATTATACCAAATGGCTTTATAGTTTAACTGGTTTAATGTCGACAGCTTATTTTTCAAAAAGATAATTGACGTTTCCCGTCACAAGAGCGATAATTCCGCGGTAGACGACGTCGGGTTTATCCTCAAAATTCATCCTCATCCGCGACACTTGAAGGTATGAATCCGCTCTCAGCGCAAGATCAAACGCCATTCCGTCGCAGTCCTTTATTGAGCAGTGGAAGATGTACGTACCGTCCCCGACCATCTCGATACGGTGATCCACGACTGCGCCGCGCTTTTCGAGTGACAAATGCCGCATTGCGGAAATGTAGCTTTTCTCACGCACAGCGGCTATCAGAAGGTCGTCGGCAAGCCCTTTCGCTATCATTCGTCCGGTCTCGCTGACTTCGTACAAATCCTTGGTCTGAGCGTCGTTATTGGTGGAACTTTCCGGCTCTGCAACGCTGTCCTCATTCGTCTTGTCGCTCGGTTTATCTTTTGTGCCGTCGCACGGAACGCTGATTTTTTTAATATGTCCGTCTTCAAGCAGCTCATGGAAATATGTGACAAAGTCAAAATAGTCTACATAACCGTCGCGGATGATTATTGTCGCGAGGTCGTTATAGTCAAGCGGATATCCTACTTTTTCAAGCAGATACAAAATAAATACCTTCACCTGCTGCGGCGAGTGAAATGTTTCCGGCATAATAGCTCCCGTCCCGTCAAATTAGGACAAAACGGGTCTGCCTCCTTCTTTTTTCGACTTTATAACTAAATAAAACGGGAAGTTTATGTTCTCCCCGTTTCATTAGTTAGGAAGCATCTGATGTAAGGTTATTTTTGCGATAAAAACCCCTATATTTCAGCCTTTTATCGCAAAAATCCGATTTATTCAGAGTATCCTTAGGAATTTTTATTAAATTACTGAGCTGCTTTTGTCTCTGTGTTAGCTGTTGTTTCTTCGGCGTTATCCGTAGCTGCCTTATACGTCATGTAATCCTTCATCTTTGTCTTCTTGAAGTTTCTTGTCGCATAGTAGTCGGAGCCGATGCCGGAGAGAACGTCTGTGTAGATATACGCGTCCTGCATAAATACGAGCGGGATAACGGGCATATCGTTCATGAGCATTTCTTCTGCCTGGTGGAGAATTGTTGCTCTTGCGGTTCTGTCCTTTTCGGCGTAAGCGGATTCGATGAGAGCATCATAATCTTCGCTTGCGTAGCCGGTGATGTGTCCGTAGAGATCGTAGGTTTCGGAGTCCATATCAACGCCGTTGCCGGAGAACTTTGTAGCGAACTGTGAAAGCGCACCGAAAGCGTCTGCGGAAAGCATATTCATGTCGATACCGATAACGTCAAAGTCACCGTCGTCGTATGCCTTCTGGAATGTGTCGACATAGATTGTGGAGTCGTTTGCGTTAGGAGTAGCCTTAACAGCTTCAACGGTTACGTTAAATCCGAGGTCGCCCCATACGCCTGCAACATAGTTAGCGATAGCAACGTCAACTTCATTGTCGCGAACCTTGAGTGTGAAGGAACCGCCGTTAACGCCTGCGGAAGAGAGAAGGCTCTTTGCACCGGAAGCATCAGCGGAAGCGGAGATAACATTGCCGCCAACATCTCTGAAGGAAGTGCCGGAGGTTGTGTTGAATACCTTGTAAGGGATATAGCCTGTAGCGGGCTTTGCGAATGTGATGAGAGAAACTATCTGGTTTCTGTCGATAGCCATGGAAAGAGCGCGTCTTACTTCGGGCTTTGCGAACAGCTCATTCTTTGTGTTGAACACGTAGGTATGAGTTGTCATCATGTCTGTAACGACAGCGCTTGAAGCGTACTGCGCTCTCTGAGAAAGCGGAATTTCGCCGTCATAGTAGATCTTACCGTTGAGAAGGGAGGAGAGCTGAGCCTCTGCGTTGCCTTCGCTGTACTTTGTAAGAAGTCTGTACGGAATTACATATTTGTCGAGCTTTTCGTCCTTATCCTGGTCGATGTAGTAGTAGGAAGAACGCTCAAGACGGAGAGTGTTGCCGTAGGTGATATCCTTCGGGCAGAACGGTCCGTTTGTTACAATAGTGGTAGCCTTCTGAGCCCATACATCGTCGCCGTAACGTGTGATAACGTCTTCACGGAGAGGAACGAGAGCGATAGAAGAGCAGTTTTCAAAGAACTGGTCAAGGTCTACCTTTGTCTCGAACTCGATCTGGAGAACGTAGGTATCAACAGCGGCGATTCCGAGGTCGTCAATTGTAGCGTCGCCCATCTTAACGTCTCTTGCGTTCTTTATATCAAAGAGAAGAGAGGATGCTTCGCTTGTTGAATCGGGATCAAGGAGTCTCTTCCAAGCGTAAACGTAGTCGGAAGCCTGAACAGTACGACCGTCGCTCCACTTGTTGCTGTTAAGTGTAACGAGAATAGAGAATTGTTCGCTTGTATCCTTTTCGATCTTGTAGCTCTTCATGCCGGTGCTCTGCCATTTGCCGTTTTCGTCAATGGTAGTGAGACCTTCATAAATGAGTCTGAAAATCTTGAGCTGCGCGTCATCGGTGATGCTCAGCTGCGGGTCGAAATTATATATCTCTGTCGTGAGATACATATCAATGATTGCGCCCTTATCGTATTTTTTGCCCTCAGGGTCGGAAGGGTCTTTTTCAAGTGTCGTACATCCGGCTACAACCGATACCACCATCAGCATAGCAAGGACAAGGGATAACACCTTTTTCATGATTCAGTTAATCCTCCTCGTGCTTCTTGTAAAGCGTAGTTATACGTGTCGTTTAAACTTACCTCATTATATCACTTTTTTTTAAAAGAATCAACACAATTATTGAGGTTCTTGTCAAGATTCATCCGAATGCACAATTAGAGCCTTATTTTTTGTGCAGTTTTACTGTGACTTTTTTGTCCCGAAGCTCATTATTATGTTTTTTATGGGCAAAATAACCTCAAACGTCACAGCGAGGTGAAGTCCATGCCGTTTTCAAGTGATCTTTTTGCCGACAACGACGCTCTCGAGCCTTCCCTCACGCCGCACATTCCCGTCTCGGAGAGGTATTCTGTCGGGGGATATGAGGTGCTCTCGGGCAGGAGCGGAAACTTTTCTTGCCACACTGTTCTCTCGGGCGAGGTATGGAAGATGGGGACGGAGGAAAAGCTGGCGCTGTCGGGAGCGGTAAGAGAGGTCCTGTCCGGGTACATCGGAAAAGCGGAAACCGTACTCGCCGCCGGAATAGGAAACCGATATATCGCCGCCGACTGTCTCGGTCCTCTCGTGTGCAAAAAGCTCGTCACAGGCACTGCTCTTCTCTACGCCGCTTCTCCCGGAACTCCCGCACAGACCGGACTTGACACCGCGGAGACCGTATCTCTTCTCGCAAAAAGCATAGGCGCGGAGCTTATCATAACCGTGGATTCGCTATGCGCCACCGATATCACCCGTCTCGGAACGGCAGTGCAGATAAACAATGTCGGACTAATCCCCGGCTCCGCTCTCGCACACACTTCGGGTGAAATTAGCGCGAAGACCATGCCATGTCCTGTAGTATCTCTCGGAGTTCCCACCGTATTTTATTATGAAGAAAAGCTGCTTGCTCCGGCGGACGTTGACGTTATCACGGAATGCTACTCGACCGTGCTTGCTTCCGCAATAAACGGCGTTATCTTTTCCCGAAAATAAAGCTTTTGCTTGTCATATAGTCCTCTGCACGGGAATATAATTTAGCATGAAACGGAGGACTTACAGATGGACGAAAAAAAAGATATGCTGCTCACCGCGGAGCTGAAGGAAGAAGAAAAAATCGAAGCCGATTCTCCGACTGAAACCGAAAGCACTGAAGAAGCTCCCTCTCCGGCTCAGACTGGAAGCATTTTAAAGAAGATTTTCGTGTCAGCCATGTGCCTTGTCACACTGACGACCGCGCTGTTCTGCGGGATTTATATATTCGGAAAGCTCGACATATCCGCGGAAAGCATAACAAAGCTCGCCGTAAAGACGATAACGGGACGTGACGCTGTGGCTGTGGCTTCATCCGAGGTGAAAGAGAGCGTTCCAGAAACCGTAGCGAAAGACGAGACCACCTCTCCATCTCCGACTGACGCAAAGACAGATGCAGAGACCGCCCGTGAAGAATACGTAATAACGCCGATACCGATAGAGCTGTCGAACGAGACTCCGTATGAGCCCGACACAGACGCTCTTCTCGCCGCAGGACGAATCATACCGAGGGCAGAGGAGCTTTACGCAGTATACGGGGAGGGCGAACCTCTTGTGCTGATTCTTCACACTCACGGCAGCGAAGGATTTTCAGACGCCTCCGACAGCGGCTACAGGACGACGGACAGCGAAAAAAATGTCGTTGCGCTCGGAGAGAGAGTTACGCAGAAGCTGAACGACAGCGGAATAAAGACCATTCACTCCCCCGTGCTGTACGACAATCCCGACTTCAATATGTCGTATTACAACGCCTCCCTCGCGATAAAGAAATACATTGAAGAATATCCGTCAATCTCATACATAATCGACATTCACCGCGACTCCATAATGGGCGAGGACGGCGAATACTACGCTCCCACCGCCACTATCGAGAACAAGGTCAAGGCAGCGCAGATAATGTTCGTCGTGGGAACGGACTACGGCGGCTCGGGTCACACAGGCTGGAGAGACAATCTCACCTTAGCTCTGCGGCTCCAATGCGGCATCTCAGCGGACTATCCCACTATAATGAGGAACATAAATCTTCGTTCCGCTTCGTTCAACGAGCAATACACTAAGGGTTCTATGCTTGTTGAGATAGGTTCATGTGCGTCTACGCTTGACGAGGCATTACTCAGCGCCGATATTTTCGCTGAAGCCTTGGCACGTGAGATACAAGGTTGACTCCGATTTCATTTCAGAGTAGCCTCGGGTAATTTTACCCACAAAAATATCCGGTGACAGCGGGGTCCTGCTCCTTCCCCATTATCACCGGATGTTTTTTATTTATTGTCTCCGATATACCACTGCGATGAGAGCCAGTTCATGCGGTTCGTCATCCATGTTCTCACGTATTCGACCTCGTCCTCATGCGTGTATGTCGACAGGTGGCTTCCTCTCAGTCCGTCAAACGCGAGCGCGTCCTTCCAAATCTTGAAGTTTTCGGTGCAAGACTCGGAGATGTATTCGTCGGTTGTCGTCATCAAATCAAAGAAGTTTTCCTGAATTGCGCCGCTGTCGATGAGGAACGTCCATCTCTCGCAAAGCATACGAAAGAAGGTCTCGTCATGCAGAAGCGCGTCATACCACTGCGATGTTCCGACATGGTATCCCTCGTACTCTACGCAGGTTGCGGCGGCTTGGTTTCCCATGCAGGTGTCGTAGTCCCATACGGGTCCCATGTGTATCTTTCCGTCCTCACTGACATAGCAGTAGCAGCTCGTAGTGAAGCCGGAGTCGAAGTTTTTCACGAATTCGTTAACGATATACCAGTCGATGAACGAATCCACGTCGATATACCGAGAGTAGTATTCGTAGCCTTTTTGAGTAATCGAAATATCGGCTTTTGTGAACAGCGAGCGGAATTTCGTCAGCTGTTTTTCTTTGAATTCCGTACCGTAGTCGTCGGCGGCAGGCTCTTTGAAGGTAACGTGAACTCCGCTCGGCAGGCTGATACACCATGTGCAATCACCGTGGCGGTACGTCATTTCTATCTCAAACAGTCCGCAGGTCTCGGGGTCAATGTTCACTCTGTTCTTGCCGATGGTAATCTTCTCCGTGAGGACATAGTTTCCGTTGTATTTTCCGTTGAAATATACGTCGACGTACTTGCAGTCGGAGGAATATTCAAGACCGATGTTTCTCGCGAGCTGCATTGTAAGGTAGTTTCGCATGAGGGTTTTGTCGCTCCAGTTAGCGATGAGCACCCAGTTTTTGCCTTTGCCCATTCCGAGAAGAGAAGCGGCTTCACCGAGCTTCATGGCATACGGCTTTTTGCTCATCGACCACGAGTAGTTTCCTCTTCCCTTTATCTCAAACGGCTGCTCTACTATTCCCTCGTCTCCGTCAACAAGAGTGTAGGTCGCGTTCATCCATTCGTCGTGTTTTATGCGGTGTATACTCTTGTTGTTCTCGAGCTGAATGTACAGCGTCGGAATGTTCGTAAGCTGAGGATATTTTTCTTTTTCCTCTTCCGTCAGCTCTCTCGTGTCGCTCTTTCCGCTTACTGTTACTCCGCCGCGGCTCACTCCGAGTCTTGTGCTTCCGTGCGGAGTTTCGTCTGCGGTTTCGTGAGCTTCTTCCGTTATATTACCGCTCTCCGCCGTCTCGTCCTCTACTGCTTCTTCCGTATTCCAGTAGTGCAGACCGGCAGACAGCGTAACTCCAACCACTATTCCGACTAAAAGCAGTACGGAGAGCAAGAGTTTTTTATTTTTGTTCATTCGGGGTTATTCTCCAAACAATAATGCTATGTTAATGATTAATTTTAGCACAGCATACATTTCAAGTCAATACAGATATTATAAATTTGTTGTAAATATAAAAAGCCGCCAGCTGAATAATTTACTCTAAGCAAAAACGACTTTTCTTTGTATTATGTTATTTTACTCTATCCCTGCAAGTGCCGCGCCTATGACTAGACAGTCAGATGTTTACTCTATCCCTGCTAAAGCCGCGCCGATGACTGTACCGAACCGTGAGTTTTCGGGAATAATAAAATTCATGTCGAACATACGGTTCAGCGTCTCAAATATCGCCGGAGCCTGACTTACACCGGAGAGGTTTCCCGTGAGGACAACGTCGCGTGTTTTGTAGTTGCGTGCGGCGAAAATCGAAACCATGCCGATAGTTTCAAACACCATGTTGATTATGCCGAGCGCGATGTCCGCTTTTGTCGCTCTGTCGTCCATCAGTCCGAAGTTTGACGCGGTCATAATGTCGCCGAATCCGGGAACGATATCCGCTTTTGTGATGTCCTTTATCTTGAGGTCAACCTTTTCCGTTGAGCCTGTCTTCGCGAGGTTTGAGATGTGCTCCACGTTGTCCATGGAAAGGAGCTTCTTCGACAGTCCCACGAGAGTACCGCCGCCGACTCCCGTTCCGCCGAGATATTTCGGTTCTTCTCCCGCCTTTGCGTAGACAAGAGCAGTGCCGGTGCCGCAGCTTGTGATTATCGCGCTGTCGAGCTTTGAGAGATAAAGTCCGCCCAGTCCTATGGATTTAAACTCCGCTATTTTTTCGCACGGGAGGTTGTATATCGACTTTGACACATACGACGAGCCTGCGCCTGTTATCATAACCTTCTGTATATCTTCAAGAGTCAGTGAATTTGAGTCGAGGAATTTGCCGAATGCGCCGTAGACGGAGGTTATAGGGTCGGTAGCCTTGACGAAAATCGGCTGAATAAGCTCTCTTTTTCCGTCAGATGTATCGAATCCGACAATTTTTGTTGTGCTTCCGCCTATATCTATACCTATGATTATTTTTCCTGACATTGTTTACTCCAAAATTACATTGTTGCTCCCTTATCATATCACAACATAGGATAAAAATCAACCTTATTCGGGCTTTTGGATATGTTAAAAAACTATTTTTTATTGTTTTGGCATTGACTGCGCGCTTTCCCTTGTGTTATACTATATATGAAGAATTTGCCGCGTGAGGACAAAGCAAAGTCTTATCCTAGGAGATACATACATGAAGAAATCTCTCGTTTGCGCATTAATCGTATTCGTTTTAATTACAGCAATTTCGGTGTGCTCTGTATTTGCCGCCGGAGTTTTCTCAAAAGAAGAAAGCGTGCCCTGTCTTGCCTGCGGTGAAAACATGAAACTGTGCTGCGGAGAACAGGCAGTGAACGGTAACGAAACCCTCTCATGGAGTGCGTACTACTGCGAAAGCTGCGGCTACTTTGAGAGAAGTTTTGACTTCCACGACGAGAAATCATGCAAACTCATAAAGCTGCACGACGCCGTACATATAGAAGACGCAACCGAACACTCCGAAACACCTCATGACCCTGCAGCCGCCGGAGACTACTGTGGGCAGCATCAGGTATTTGAGTGCAGAATCCCTCACGAAGGCTGAAAATAATCAATCGGCAATGACTAACCATTAGCTTTGTCCGAGCGCGGCATCTCTTCCCCACCAAAAACCAAAACTCCCGTCTCACACACAGGCGGGTTTATTTATAAAGGAAAAACATATGCTGACCGAAAAAAACTACGACCAAGTAAAATCCCTGCTGAGCAAGAAGAAGCTCTATGTGTTCGACATGGACGGCACAATCTATCTCGGAAACAACCCATTCGACTTCGCCATCGACTTTATAAAAAAGCTGCGCGCGGATGGCAGGAAGATTCTTTTCTTCACGAACAACGCCTCCCGTGACCCGAAAACCTACGTTGAAAGACTGACAAAGCTCGGTTTTGCTCCGACGGACGACGAGATTTGCACATCAGGCAACGTCACCTCCGCTTTTCTCACACGGAACAGAAAAGGAAAAAAGGTCTACCTCATCGGAACTCCCGCGCTGTACAGGCAGTTTTTATCCGACGGAGTTGACCTTGTATGCGACGAAAACGGAAAGCCGGACGGAAGAGACGCCGACATTGTTGTAAGCAGCTTTGACACGGGTCTGACCTACGAAAAGCTCGTCGTGGGATGCGACTTCATCCGTTACGGCGCGGAATTTCTCTCGACACACCCCGACCTCAACTGCCCTACCGAGAACGGATTCATTCCCGACAGCGGAGCTATTGCGGCATTAATCACAGCTTCAACAGGCGTAAAACCCGTGTACTTCGGAAAGCCGTACCGCGAAACCGTCGACATGATCTCCGAGATTACGGGTGAGGCTAAGGAAAACATGATAATATTCGGAGACAGGCTCTACACCGACATAGCAGTAGGACGCCGCCACGGAATAACCGCCTGCCTTGTTCTCACGGGAGAATGCACAACGGACGATGTTGACGCCGCAGAAGAAAAAGACAAGCCGGACATAATGCTCCCCTCTCTCGGTGTGGCAAGAGACATGATGTTCGGCTGATGTTCAGTTGTCCGGCTGCATTTCAAACTCGCGCAGGAGTGCGTTCATAGCGGCGTCGGCGTATTTTTTCTCCACTGCAAGGGAAATCTTTATCTCCGACGTGGATATGCCGAGGATGAATATGTCCTCTCTGTAGAGGGTCTTCAAAATTCTCGCCGCTGTTCCCACTCCGCCGCGCATTCCAAGCCCCGATATGCTTATTTTCTCCGCGCTTCTGTTCAGTATTATCTCGGTCTTGTCGTATTTTTCGTACAGTGTCTTCATCGTTTCCAGTGCCAAAGATGAATCCTCTCCCCGCACGGTGAACATGATGCCGCATCCTCTGCCGCCGGGGGATGTTTGGAGAATCAGATCCACATCCACTCCTGCCTCGGCGAGAGAAGAGAACGTGAGATACGCTATACCGAAAATATCCGGCGGATTTCTTATGTCGATGACGGAGATATCCCTCTCCCTTGTTATCGCAAAAGCTGCCACAGGCTCTCTCCTATACTGCTCCTTATGTTGTCAGTATATTCAGCCCGCGCTCGTTTGGATTTTGGATACTCTGAATAAATCGGATTTTGCGATAAAAGTCTAAAATATAAGGACTTTTATTGCAAAATAACATTAAATCAGAGACTTCCTCATATAACTCGTATGTATTCGAGGTCGCTGAGCAGTCCCGCAGCTTCTTTCAGCTCGTCTATGCTCAGGTTTGCCGCAGAAACTCTCGCCCGCTCTCCGCTTCTGGGGAGCTTTTTTATTTTTGTGTCGTAATGCTCGAGGACATAGCACAGCTCCTCATCTCTTGCACGCGCTGTAATGCACCAGTCGTATTTCTCGCTGTCGTATCGCTTTACGCTATCTGTTGCTGCACGTGTAAATTCCGGAGCGAACTCATGCTTTGCGCTTCCCGTGAGAGCCGCACATACATCCGTAACGACTGCACCTGCCGTAGCCATTCTTCCCGCGCCTCTGCCGTAGAACATTATCTCGCCGAGCGTTTCACATTCGACCGATATTCCGTTGAACACATCCGATATTCCCGACAGGAGCGACGAATGCTTCACTATCATGGGAGAAACGCACATTGAAACGTCTCCACCATCCGCTATCTCTGCCCGTGCTATGAGCTTTACCTCTCCGTCGAGCTGAGCCGCGCTTTCCATATCCGCCGTGGTGATGTTTCTCAGCGTATTTGTCACTACATCCTCCGCAGAATAGAGCTTACCTGTCGCAAGAGCGGTGAGGATGAGTATTTTTCGCTGAGCGTCTATTCCGTCTATGTCAGCCGACGGGTCTTTTTCGGCAAATCCGAGCACCTGAGCTTCCGAGAGTGCGCTGTCAAACGAAAGTCCGCCTTTTTTCATTCTTGTGAGGATATAGTTTGTCGTTCCGTTGACTATTCCCGTGATGCTTTTTATCTTCTCTCCTGCAAGAGACGTAGTAAATGAACGGATAACAGGTATTCCTCCGCCGACGCTTGCTTCAAATAGGTATGAAACTCCGTTTTTCGCGGCGCACATGAGAAGCTCGTCACCGTAGTTTGCCACTACCTCCTTGTTTGAGGTAACGACGCTCTTTCCGGCTTCCATGCACGACAGCGAAAACTCACGCGCAGGATGAGAGCCGCCCATGACCTCGCACACGACCTCTACGTCTTTATCGCTTAAAATAATGTTGATATCATGTACTACCTTCGCGGCATACGGAGAACCCGGAAAATCGCGCAGGTCAAGTATGTACTTCACTTCCACGTCCTCTCCGATGAGCTTTATTATTTTCTCTCGGTCGGCTTTTATTACTTCGGGAATTCCTCCGCCGACTGTACCGAAACCGAGTACCGCTATATATTTCATCACTGTTCTCCGATTTATTATAAAATTTATCTTTATCATGCGATAGGATTATTCTATATAATACCACATCTCGGAAGATAAATCAATACTAAAACTTAAACAAAAGAACAGACGAAGCAGGGTCTCCATCTGTTCTATATTTGTTTATTCGTTTTCTTCCGCGAAAGCCGTATCGAAAAGCTCTCTCAGCCTGTCGTGCTTTCCCGAGAGGTACAGCCATCCGAACAGCGCTTCAAGTCCCGTTGCGCGGCGGTATTCCCCTACCGTACTGGATTTCGGCGTGCTGGAGTGACCGAGGTTTCTTCCTCTGCGGTAAGCGTCCTCCTCCTCCTCTGTAAGAAGCGGTAGTATCTTCTCGACAACGCCGCTCTGGATGTGCGCAGTCACGTATTTCAGTGATTCCACACTCGCACGGCTGCTGTTTTTTCTGACAAGGTGCTCGCGGACGTACAGCTCATACACGCAGTCTCCGAGATACGCAAGATTCTGCGCGCTTATTTGGTTGATTTCTTCTGATGTTAGCTTTGTTTCTGCCATTTATTGTGTGTTTGTCTCCTTAAATTATATTACGTTCATAATATAGCGCATTCTGAGCTTATCATGAGCCGGAAGTGAAGAATAAACCGAGCTTTCGATATCCTTAAGATATTCCGCCAAAGTGCATAGCTCACGGTACGACAGCCTTCCGCCGAATTCTTCCTTTTCTATTATTGCCATGACGTCGGTTATCTTGTGTCCCGAGATATTTCCGTATTCGCTCTCGACACGTACGGCGTATTCTGTGGGAAGCTCGCCTGTTTCGTGAGGCATTCCGAGAGCGGAAAGGATATCGAACACAGCGTCGGTCATGCTTCTTGCGCTTGCGTGTACGTCTGTCTCGCCGGAGGTGAATTTCTGCTCGTTCATTGCGTCCTCGACAAGCGTCTGTCTTCTCTTCACTGCCTTCATCGCGCGATGTCTGAGAACAGCCCAGATTATCGAAAGGATTATGATAACTGCGACGACTGCGGCGATAACTGCAATGACGACAGTGTAATCGACTGTCTCATCGGTGCCGAAAACTGTGTCGTTTGTCGTGTCGGTATCGGTGTTTCTGTCGCTTACCGTGACCTTGCTTGTGTCTATTCCCGTTGTGGTCGAGGTCGTGCTTTCGAGGTCGTACATCATCTCGCAGTAGGACGGAGTGCATTCGTACATCATCCATCCGATAGCGGGATAGTATATCTCAATCCAAGCGTGCGCGTCGTAGTCCCGTACAGATGAGCGGTATGTCGCACCTGCATCCTTTGCGTAGGTTCTGGAGAAGCGGCTTGCTATATATCCCTCGTCGTATCTCACCGCAAAGCCAAGCTCACGGAGAAGCGCGACGGCGGAGGTAGCAAAGTGAACGCAGTAGCCTTCCTTTATATCAAACAGGAACGCCTCAAGGTTGGAGTCCGCCGTGATGTCGAATACCATGACGGGGTCGCCGTTTTCGTCAAGCACAACGTTTCCGTTCTCGTCCGTCAGCTCCTTTGTCGGGCAGTTCGGATAGAGAGTGTAGGTGTAGTTATTTCTAAGGTAGTTTATCACAGCCATAATCACGGTGTGGCGCGGAACAGTCTCTCCCGTTGAAGCATCGGTGAACCATGATTCGCTGTAGTTGCCGTATTTTTCCTCGGCGGTCATGCGCTTTATCTGGTTCTCGTTCTTCGTCTCGAGGTATGATTTGTCCCACTCCGGCTTTTCTCCCATGACTATGCCGTTTTCCGAGAGGATTTCTGCGGCGAGAGCTGATATTTTCTCACTGCCGAAGGTGTTTCTGTAGGTTTCCTCGGTGTAGTCGCGGTAGTTCAGCTCTGAGGAGTATGCGCTCCGGTACTGTCGTCTCTCTCCCGCTGTCATTGCAAGGTACATTTCGACAAAGGACTGCGCCTTGTATTTGTATCCCATCGCGGCAACGTCATTTTCAAACATTTCGATGAGGAACGTGTAATCCGTGCCGGTCATTGCAATCTCTCCGAGCGGTGTTTCGTGGGTGTACGATTTTGTCTCGTCCCACAGAACCGTGCTCGAAATATCGGATTCGATTATGTCAATGGTGTCGGCGTACTTCTTGCAGAGCATATAGTATTCTATCGAGCCTTCGAGATTCTCCGCGAGGTCGGGATGCTTCAGGACGGGATTGAAG
>ULWU01011773.1_pt1 | contig 17171 bp, 19 predicted proteins | sample 1960661 | NCBI WGS metagenome assembly ULWU01 (sample SAMEA4835821, study PRJEB28245) | human gut metagenome | biome: gut microbiome; material: fecal sample | place: Denmark | collected 2008
ATAAAGCTGGTAAGGAAATTAATCCCTACCAGCCTTTTTATGTTTAGAAAATCATTCTTAAGATTAACAATATGAACATAGAATAAGCAACTACTACTAGAGCTCTATCTTGCTTTTTAGTAAGATCTATTTTTTCCTTATCTAAGCTTCTTAGCTTGTAGTATACTTCCCATGCCTCCATATTCTCATATACGTCTGGATTAGCTACTACTTTAGAGTTTATATTATGGGCCTTGTCCTTAGAATTGTATCGAGGTTTATATTTATTTATGAGATATTGCTCTAATGCTAATGCGCTAGGATAGTCCTCACACTTACATATTTCTACTCTGGCAACTTGATTATATACTTCCCTACCTAAATGGCCTTGTTTTCCATTAAAGTGGCTACGAAGCCTTCTATCTATATTCTTAGCACTTCCAACGTAAATTGTGTTTTCTAGAGTATCTAAAAATCTATAACAACCAGCTCCTTTATATCTAGTTAATAACAACTTAATCACCTCTCTTAATGAGTATTATCTATTGTCGAATAATTTATACGAGAGAGGCTCTTTGTTAAACTTTAAACTATTCATTTAATAGAAAAACTCTTCAACTATTGAAATTACTATATTTTTTTACTTTTTTTAATGTAACTCTTTGCTCATTTTGTTACATTCGTGATATAATATAGTTAGGAAGTTAATTATTATGAAAAGAAGGTGTTTATTATGCTACAAGAACTAAGAGAAGAATATACAAAGAAATCTATGGAAGTTTTAAATAAATCTAAAGTAGAATACGAACATGCCAAGGAAACATATAGAGATGATATAGTCAGAAATAAAAAAACTGAAATAATAGAAGAAGCTAAGGCACAATTAAGAAATATTAAAAATAAATATATAGAATTAGCAAATCAAAAGTTAGAAGAAGAAATGCGAAACTATGAACAATCACAAATACCAAAAAGTTTAACAACACAAGAAGCTATCCTAAAAGAATTACAAATCTCAAATAAAATAAAGCAATGTGAAATGAAATACAATATGATAGACCCAGATAAGATAATTAATGAATTAAATACCAATAAAGAAATTGATGAGCTTGAATTTAATACAGCAAAATCAATAGCTTATAACAAGTTAGATGATAAAAGCAAAATAATGGGCTTAAATTATGTAAATCCTTTGTTGAATGAAATAAACATAAATAAAGCTGATTTAAAGTATCTAGAATGCAATTCAGAACAGTATCTAACTGGTTTCAATGTAAATATAGAAGAAAGCATAACTGGAGAATCCATATCAAATTATTATTTCAAATAAATAATTTAGGGGGGAACATGAATGAGCATTATAAGTGTTAAAGAATTTAGAAATAGAGCTACAAGAGTGATAAAAATAGATGGTTTTGAGCCAGGTGAAAAGATTGAAGTCAGAATAAAACCAGCTTCAATACTTGGTTTATATGTAGGTGGAAAATTACCAAACAATTTATTATCTGCAGTACAGGATTTATTTAATATAAAAAATGATAATAAAAATGTCAATAAAGTATTGGATGATCCTGAAATGATGAAAGCTAGTTTAAAACTAATGGATTTGGTATGCAAGGAATGTTTAGTTGAACCTAAATATGATGAAATATCAGATTTGCTTACAGATAATCAAAAGGGACAAATAATGACAGAAGCACAAGGAAATGTGACTGCAGTTATACCCTCTGATAAAGAGTAGAAGAATATTAAATATAATTTCTACTTCTAAAACATTTAATTCTCGTCCTTGTGACTTAATAGGCATAGATAAAGATGATATTTATGCAAGATACTGTTTTGATGAAGCTTGTACTTACTTGTATGAATTAATGCAACCAGATAAAGATGGAAAGAGCAAAAAACCTACGTTTATAGAAGATATACAAGAAAGCAAGCATCATAATCCAGGATTAGATTTATTATTAAGCAAATAAATTGGCTATATCAAATAGCCTTTTTATAAAAATATTAAGGAGGTGAGGCTATGGCAGGAGTAGATTTAGGTAGTATAGTTGCACATTTAAAACTAGAGATGAATGATTTCAATAGCAAACTAAATGAAGCAGTTGCAAGAGTTAAGGATACACAGACACAATTCGAAGGATTGAAATCTTTTGGGCAGTCATTATCTTCTGTAGGGATAGGACTTACTGCTAGTATAACAGCACCAGTAATGGCATTAGGCGCTAGTGTAGTAAAAACACAAATGCAATTCGAACAAGCTATGTCAAAAGTTCAAGCATTATCTGGTGCTACTGGTAGTGATTTACAATTATTAGAAGATACTGCTAAGCAGTTAGGTGAGAGCACCGTTTATAGTGCAAGTGAAGCAGCAGATGCTTTAGGATATATGGCATTAGCTGGTTGGGATGCTCAACAATCTGCAGCAGGACTTCCTGGAGTATTAAATTTAGCAGCAGCTTCAGGCATGGATTTAGCACAAGCATCAGATTTAGTGACTAAGAGTAATTGGTCGGTTATGGAGAAATTCATAGCATAAAGAATTCGGCAAAATCGGTGAAGGCTAAGTTCTTATGAATATGCTAATACCGAGGTAACTTTGTAGATTACGAAAGGCTATAAAGCACTGTAGAGCATAAAGGGTGAATAAATATAATCCCTTCAAGAGTGCCGAACATCTTAACATTTAGGATGAAGATGAAAATATATGCCAAACTGAACTAGAATTGACTAGTTGATGAAAATGGAGGAAACTCCCAGAGGTGGATGTAGGAATTGACCTACTATTAATAGATAAAAAGCTCCACGTTAATAACAAATGGATTACTTAACAGCTTTTGGATTAGAGGCAGACCAAGCTGGTAGGATGGCAGATGTACTATCTTATGCACAAGCGAACTCAAATACTACAACTGAAATGCTAGGAGAAGCATTTAAGAATTGTGCAGTTAATGCACATAATGCAGGTATGACACTTGAAGAAACTACTGCAATACTTAGTAAATTTGCAGACGCTGGTTTAAAAGGTAGTGAAGGTGGTACTGCTTTGAATGCCATCATTAGAGATATGACTCAAAAGATGAAAAATGGTGCAATACAAATAGGTAATACAAAAGTACAAGTACAAGATGCTAATGGAAACTTTAGAGAAATGACTGATATTATAGCAGATGTAGATAAAGCAACAGAAGGAATGGGAGATGCCCAGAAGACTGCTGCACTAATGACAACATTTACGGCAGACTCTATAAAAGGTATGGGAATTTTATGTAATACCGGCGCAGACAGTATAGAAGAATTCACAAAGAAATTAGAAAATAGCAATGGCACAGCTGAAAAGATGTCTAATATGATGAATCAAAATTTATCAGGTGCATTAAAGACTTTGAGCAGTGCTTGGGAAGCATTACAACTTAGCTTAGGAGACTCTACTGGACCACTTTCGTTATTAGTAGGTCTATTAACTAAATTATTATTAGCAATTAAAAATTTACCTGCACCAGTTAAACAAGTATTAGTTGCTATTACATTACTTATAACAGCAGTTGGTCCTCTTCTACTTGTAATAGGTAAAGGTATACAAGCATTTATTAAATTGAAGGAAACTATCGGAATATTAAAATCAGGTTTTGCAGCCTTAAGGACTTTATTTTTAGTATTCAAATCTTTACTCATAGATACACTAGTACCAGCTATTGTAGACAATGTTGGACCAGCTTTAAAAGGACTATGGACAGTATTAACGGGCAATCCTATTGTATTAATTATAGCAGGTATTGCGGCTTTAGTAGCTGCATTTATTTACTTCTGGAACACAAGTGAAAGCTTCAGACAGTTCTGGATTAATTTATGGGAAACTATTAAGACATCTGCAGTTAATGCTTGGAATGCAATAGGTACTTTCTTTACAACAACGGTACCGCAATGGATAAGTAATATAGGTAACTGGTTCGCTCAATTACCTTCAAATATAGCATATTGGTTGGGATATGCTTTAGGAACTGTGGCTAGTTGGGTAGTTAACTTAGGCACTAAAGGCTATCAAGCAGGGCATGATTTTGTAACTAAAGCGGTAGAATTTATAAAAACATTACCTGCGAAAATATTTACATGGCTAGTGCAAACTATTGCTAGAGTTGAAACATGGAAAATTCAAATGTATCAAAAGGCAATTCAAGCTGGACTTCAATTTATACAGGGAGTTATTCGATTTATTCAAACTTTACCTTCAAGAGTAGGAACATGGTTAACAAGTACAATCTCAAGAGTAATATCTTTTGCAACACAATTTGCACAAAAGGGAATACAAGCAGCACAAACATTTAAGAATAACATTATAAATGGTATTAGCAGTTTACCGAGCAGAATGGTAAGTATAGGAAGCAATATAATACATGGAATTATAAGTGGTATTACTAATGCGGCTGGTAATTTATTTAGCACAATGCAAAATATAGCAAGTAGAGCCTTAAATGCTGCAAAAGATGCTTTGGGTATACATTCCCCATCAACAGTATTTGCTAATGAGGTGGGTCAATACATTCCTGAAGGCGTTACATTAGGTATAAAAACAAATGCAAGAGATAGTATCGAGGCAATTAGGAAATATGCAAATGATTTAGTAGCAGCAATAAATTCAAATAATTTTTTAAGAGGCATGAACATAGATACTAGTGCTATTAGCATAACAGGAAATACAGCTAGCACAGATAATCAAGTTCTAGCAACTGTTAGAGGTTTATACCAACTTTTAAGTGACAAGAACTTTGACATAAATTATGACAAAATGGGAGAAGTGTATAAAAAAGCTAATGCTCAGACAAATACTCAAATTTTTATGGATAAAGCTAAAGTCGGTGTTGCTGTTGCATCTAGTGTTAAAGAACGCAATGATTACTTACAAAACCAACAAGATAGATTTAGAGGTGATAAGGATTATGTATAATTATTTTAACTTCGATGGAACACAGATAAATGACCTAGCAATAGTAACTAAAATAGAAAAGCCTTACATACCTGAACGTGCTATAGATACGATTAATATATCCAGTAGAGATGGAGAAATATTCCTATCAATCTAGTATTAACATCATTAAATAGTAATTCAAATGTATATTTAAGAGTAATAGCCCCAAGCGGTAATTTATTTGATATAAAGCCAAATTTAATAATGAGCGATAATAAAACTTCTATATATCAAGTTAATTTACTTGATATAGAAAAAGATCAGTTAGGCTCTTATATGTTTACAGTGATAGCTGAACAAGAGAATAATAAAACGGTAATATTAAAATCAAAATATCAAGTATATGAATAGATAGATAAATATTATGTTTAGAGGCGTTTATTTAGCCCTGAGAGGCTTTGTAGATGCCTTTTAATATAATTAGGAGGGGTAACTATGGGAAATGATGAGTATATGAAACTCTATGAACGATTTAAGCCAATGATTATTAAGTTATGCAATAAATGGAGCAGAATTAGTGTAATTGAATATGATGACCTTATGCAAATTGCACTACTTGCATTAATACATGCCTATAACACTTTCGATGAGACTAGAGGAAAGAAATTTAGTAGTTATGTATATGACACAATCGAATACAGAATAAGAAAAGAAATCTATCTAACTAATAAGAAAAATAAGAGATACAAGACTGTATCCATATATAGCACGATTGAAAGTAATGAAGGAGATACGGCTGAATTAATAGACTTGATAGCCGATGAACTGGATCTACAAGAAGAAATACAAAATAAATTAATGATAAATTATTATGAATCAGAATGTAGAAGAGTATTACCAGAAGATAAATTTCAAGTATGTTACTTAAAATGGTTTAAAGGCTGCTCTAATACATATATTGCAGAAGTTACTCACAGGAAATACATACATGATGTTCTATTAAGTAGTAGAAGCTTGATATTAGCTAAATCTAGAGCATTAAAAGAAGAATATCATAAATTACATAATATAGACGATTATTCTCATACAGAAAGATTAGCTCTACTAGATAGCTAGCAGGTTGGTAGAAAATTCTAAACACCCGAAAAATCGGGTCTAATGTCAAAGATATTGACTATTGCTAGAGTCTTCGTTCACCAAGATGACGAGGGCACATTCCCAAAAATAGGAACATCGCAAAAACACCAGGTTGAAACATTTAAATTTCAACAAACAAATTTTTTTGCAAAGTAACTATTAGTTACCTTGTATGGTCTCGAAAAAGAGAACGTACTTACCTTGTATAACCTTGTAGCTAGCAGTAATCAGCCTAAGAAATCCCAAGACGTAACGCCCCCAAAGGCGGTGAGTAGAATCCCAATTAGGCTTCATCCTGAAAGGCACACAAAAGGAACGTGAATAGTTGCATCAATAGTAACATTCAATTGCAATGTTAACGCAAAAGTCTCATGAAGGTTACCAAGCCCCCATGAGACCTTTTATATAAATGCAAAGAAAACATAAAACAATTAGAAAAAGAATAAACTAAATAACTAGTATGAAAAGAAAATAAAATTATAAAACAAACAGAGAAAAAACATTTGTAATACAAGTATATTATAGCACAATTAGCACTCCAAATGTAACATAATAAATAATAAGTTACATTAATATTTTCATAAAACGTTGAAATTCCAATAAAACTATTTTTATGTCTTTTTAAATGTAACATATCATATAGACTTGATACATATAATGTATTATAATTTATTCTATATAGAAGAAAAAGGGAGTGTAATTATGAATACGGTTCAACCTATCAGGGATAAAGAGATTATAGAAAAATTTAAAAACGAACTTCTTAAAAAGGGAAGTAGAGATTACATGATGTTTGTGATAGGCATTAATGCAGGATTAAGAATATCAGATATATTACCTTTAAAAGTAAAAGATGTTAAGAATGTTACTCATATCAAGATCATAGAAAAGAAAACTGGGAAAGCTAAAAGATTTAAAATTAATCCATACTTAAGAAAAGAAATCGATAAATATATTGAAAATATGAGTGATGATGATTACCTATTCCCAAGTAGAAAAGGAAATAAACCTATTACAAGGGTTCAAGCTTATAGAATTCTAAATGATGTAGCTGAAAAATTAGGAATAGAAGAAGTAGGAACTCATACACTAAGAAAGACATTTGGATATTGGCATTATCAACAATACAAAGATGTAGCTATATTACAAGAAATATTTAATCATAGTGCACCAAGTATAACTTTAAGATATATCGGAATTAATGCAGATATAATTGATGCATCTATAGATAATTTTCATTTATAATAAGCCTACTACACAGTGGGCCTTTTTTATACTACAATTAAACTACAAATAAACTACAAGAGAGGGAGATTAAAAGAAAATATGGATATAGAAAAAATAAATATGATGCTGCAGGAAGGTAAAACTGTAAAGACTGTTAGAGAGTCGTTAGGCATTCCAGAGAAAAAATTTCAAAAGACTGTAAAAGAGTTAGGTTATAAATATAATCAGTCTAAAAGGTTATATATCAATGTTTTAGATAGTGGAATAGATACTAGAGATAGTAATATTCTGCCCACTACACAAACCACTACAGACAATACTACAGCACCCTCTACATTAACCACTACACAAACAACTACAATAGATTATTTAACTGATAATATAGAACTATTAAAGCAACTACTGGAAAGCTACAAAAGAAATACAGAAGCTAATAATAGTAAAGATATAATTATAAATTTAGATAATGATAAACACTTAGATCCTAAACCTAAGAGCATAAGAATTAATGAATTTGTGTGGAGGGATTGGCAAGAATTTACGAAAGATTTAACTTTTAGCAAAACAGATTTAATTAGTATGGCCCTAAAAGAATATATGGAAAAACATTCATAGTAAAAATAAATTCCTTTAACATAGTTCATTAGAGCAGTTTTAGGGAAATATATGTAGTATAGACAACTTGCATATTTTTATATTACAAATTTTCAATCAAGAAATGACATATTGTTTCATGAAAAACTTATATTTTTTAAATTAAATTGACAACTATTAGTTTTTATGAAGCAATATGATATAATATTTCTATAATAGAAGCGAAAAAAAGAGCAGTGCGGCAACACTACTCTTTTCACGCAAGAATTGCTATCTCGAGAAAACAATCCTTAATCCATATATCATAATATTCAACTATATATTATTAACTTTAATAATATTATATACTATTTTGGATTGTTTAATCAATAATTTAAAATTTAAAAGGGGTGTATAATATATGAAATACAGTGAAATACAAACTTTCGAAGAATACAAAGAATATAATCGTCAAAGAGCTAAAATCTGGTACGAAAGAAATAGAGAGAAAAAATTGAAGTATCAAAAAGACAGATATTATAATATGAAAAAAGCAGTTTCTGATGCTGATGAAATAGAATAGAACATATCTAATAGCAATTCTTGTGCAAGTTTTTCCTTCTAAATAAACTTAAAGAAGGTGACTGACAATGACAGACTTAAACAAATCAATAAAAAATATAAAATCCCTGGATAACTTGATGAATGTTATGCAGCATTATGGAATCAGTTTCAAAAAAGACAGTACAGGGTATGTGGCAAAATGCCCTTTCCATAATGAAAAAACTCCTAGTTTTAGGCTAAAAGAAAAAAATAATGAAGCCTTTTATAAATGTTTTGGACAATGTAATACTGGAGGAGACATAATTAATTTTATAAGAGAAAAAGAAGGTATAACAACTTTAGAAGCTGTAAAAAAAGCTTATGAAATATTAAATATTAAACTTGATATTCAGCCTTCTAAGTTAGATGAATTAAAAGATTATATAGAAAAAAATATAAAGCTAGATGGGTACTACATAGAGAATATGTATACTTACATGTTAAATAGTGATACTCCAAGCTTCATCAAAGTTAAATTTAGAAATAAATTTGATAAAACTAAAAAAGATATGAGGACCTATAAAATAATTGATATGGGTGATTATTATAAGCTAGGTACAAAAGCAAAAGATGGAGATTACAATTACACAATATATAATTATCCAAAAGTTAAAGAAGCTATAAATAAAATGACTAATGTGTATTTTGTTGAAGGTGAAAAAGACGCTGATACACTTAATAAATTAGGTTTAACAGCAACAACAATGTATACCAAAACAAATGATGAAAAAATATGGAACAAATATAAAATACAGTTACAAAATGCCAAGATAGTATTTATTGGAGATACCGGCAAGGCTGGAGAAGAATTTAAGCAGCTGGTATGGAAGCATTTAAAAGATGTTATTCAAACATTTAAAGTAGTAGATCTTCCAGGATTAAAAGAGTTAGGCGACAATAAAGATGTAACAGACTGGTTAGAAGCTGGACATATAAAAGAAGAATTAATAAAAGCCATAAAAGATAGTTGGGATTGGAAAAAATCTACTAAATGGAAAGATGTTACTGAAGTTACTAAGCAAAACGGCACTGTGGAAATAAAACCATTAAATACTATTGATAACTTCAAATTAATATTAGAGCGTGCAGAAACAAAGATATATAAAAATGAAATTACAAAAGTATTATCTGTGGAAACTAATTTCTTCAAAAATAAAACACTTGATACACTTATAACAGAAATAAAATCTCATTGTACAAAAGAACGTTTCAGAATACTTAAGACTGATGTTAGGGATTATATTGAAGCTATAGGAAATGAAAATACTATAAACCCTTTTAAAGTATGGATGGATCAATTACCGCCGTGGGATAGAACATCAAGAATAGATGAATACTTAGATAATTTTGTTACTGTTGATGGTTATAATCAAGAACTGAAAAAACTTCTTATGACGAAATGGCTATTATCATTCTGTGGAAGTGTTTATGATTCAAATTATAAAGCTTATGGATTATTGATATTAAAAGGTGAACAAGGTATTGGAAAAGGTGAATGTTTTAAAAGACTTATACCAATAGATGAAGATTGGGTATTTCTAGGGGAACAAGAGTACAAAGGTGATAGAGATAATATCCAAGCTCTAACTTCTCATCTAATAGTTGAGTTTTCAGAATTTGCTAGATCTGCTAAAAAAGTAAATGAGTTCAAAGGATTTGTAACAGCTGAAAAAGATGCACTATCTTTAAAATATGATAAATATATCACTACTAATAAAAGAAATAATATTTATTTTGCTACTGTTAATGATGGTGAATTTTTATTGGACGATAACAATAGAAGAATGTGGATTATTGATCTAGAATCTATTAACTGGGAAGGTATTAATAATTTTGACTATACGCAATTATGGGCTGAATTAAAAGAAATATATTTAGCTAAGCCAATTATAGAAAATCAACCTTGTTATCATCTACAAAACGATGAAAAAGATAAATTGCAAGAATCTAATAAAAATTATAATTTCAAAAGTGAATTAGGAACAGTATTAGAATCATTATTAGATTTTGACAATCCAGAAAGATTATGGGTAAGAAGTGCGGAAGTTTTAACTATGATAGATGTAAAAGCTAGTGGGACATCAATTACAAGAGAATTGAAGAAGCTAGGTGAGGAAACAAGTATAGACACTCCAATAAAAGGAATCCCTAGAGGAAGATATAATAGTTGTCCTTTACCAAGGAATTGGTATAGAGAAATTCCTAAAAGATTTAAGAATAGATTAAAGGATCAACATAACTTAAAACTTGTGGAAGTTTCTAAAAAAAGTGTGGAAGTTTCCACAGATAAAAAAATAAAAGAATTACAAAATAAAAATATAGAGCTTTTAACAGAAAATAGAACTTTATTAGAAAAAATCGACGCACTTGAAAATAAATTAAAGGAATTATTAGAGATTAACAGCTGGTATGAGCAAAATTTAAATAAAAAAGACGTGTAAACTGAGAAAAATATGTGTGGGTTTTCACACTTTATATTATTTTTTTTAAAAAATAAAAAGAAGTGTGGAGACTCACACAGTTTTTATATACTTTTTCCCACACTTTTACACACTTATATTTTTATCATCTGTGTAAAAATAGCTTAGTAATATCAACTATTACCACATATACACACTTTCCACACTTATTTTTAGTAAAATTATAAAAAACATATAAATATATATAAATAAGCTTTAAATATATAAAAAATATAAAAAATATAAGTTTTGAGTAAAATGTGTGTGGAAACTGTGGAGCTTACAAAACTTTATAAGGATGGAGATGAAATTAATATTAGAATTATAATTTAGGGTACGAAAAAAACAGAAACTTAATTGATGGGAATTTAGTCTCGTTTCTCAAATTAAATTGAGAGGAGCTAGATAAATGAATAAAAAAATATGGATAATGGATAGTTATATGAGATTATTGGATTTGTACGATTTTTTAGAAGTATATCCAAATGATATAGAAGCAACTTTAGAAGTAACAGCTTTAGAAGCAATTTGTAAAATACATGAAGATGAGTTATCAGCACTAGGAAAGGATGGTATTGATAATGAATAAGATAAATTACTCAATAATTTCAGACACTAGAGAACAAAAAAATTTACATATATTAAAAGTTTTTGAAAAACATAACATAGCTTATAAAAAAGAAAAATTAGATTTTGGGGATTATGCAATAGAATGCGAAGATGGTTTTAGACCTAAGCTCGTAATAGAACGTAAAGCTAGTTTAGATGAATTAGTTGGAAATATATTTGAAAAGTGTGACGAAGGCATTAGCTGCAATAGAATCCATAAAGAGATAATAAGATGCATGAGCACCGAGACAAGGATGATAATATTAATTGAAGATCCAAATTGGTATCCAAAACTCTTAAAAGGAGAATTCAAAAGTAATGCTAACAAGAATTCAGTGGTGGGACTTATACTATCATTGATAGCTAAATACCCTTATTATTTAACTATTATGAGCGTTGATAAGCAGTATACAGCAAGTTTTATACATAGAATTTTAAGACTAGAGTTACAAGAACAATTAAAATTTAGATAGATTGATACTGGGAGGACAATTCCTCTCAGTTTTTTTATTATATTTGATACGATATGTTACATAGAATGTTACAATAAACAATTAATATTAAAAAAACGTTGAAAAATAGCCGAAGTTAATGTAACTTTTTCTCTCTTTTGTTACATTCATAATTCTAAGAAGAAAGCCTCCAATGATAAAGCCTTAAATTCAATTGTTCCTAGAAATTGTTGTGTACAACAATAATTGGAAATAAATTTAAAATTCGGAATAAGTGTAGTTATTCCAAATATCCAAAAAATGGGGACTAAATGGTAAAAAATACTGTGTACAGAAAAAAATGTAAAAGAAAATAGTTGCCTTTCTAACTAAGTTGAACTACTATTATATTGTAATAACAAATAGTAATAACAAGAGGTGCTTAAAATGAATTTAAACATTCCAAAAACCAAAGATACAATAATTCAAATAAGGGTAACAACTGAAGAGAGAGAAGAAATAAAAAAAGAAGCAGCTAAAAGAGGCTTCACTGTAACTGAATTAATCAAGGTTGCCTTAAACGAATATTGTAAATAGACATAAGAAAAGCACCTTTACTATTTAAAAATAATAAAAGTGCTTCTAGTAACTAAAAGGTATAGTTACATATATCCAATTTAATTATACCACATAGTTGCTCATGTAAGCAAAATAAAGGGGGAGTAACAAATGAAAAATGATGTTTTTAAAATTTTTAGTGCTATGGAAAACGAAAGTAATAAGCTAGAAGGAGTTGTGTCAATACTATATGCTGTAGCAGATGCTATAAATTACAGCTCTAGTGATCCAAAGGACTTTGCAGCAGCAATAGAATTAGCAGCAAGTACACTACAAGATTTCAGCATTAAGCATGAGGAATTAATCGAGCAAGGATGCGAATTAGTAAAAGAAAATAAATTAGAGGCAATCAAATAAGGAGTTTATGAAATAGATTTAGTAATTGTGGGTGAATTATATTCACTCACTTTTAAATATGATGTAGCTACCTTTGTATTATTTGAAGTGGCTACAAAAGGGGATGATTATTTGTATTGTTATATACAGCAAATTAAACTAAAAAATGTTAAGTACCAAGGTAAGGCGAAAGCTATAGAACCAATTATATATACTTTTAATGGAAGAACTATATATAGCTATACAATGAGTGAGGAAAGGTTTATAAGGGATAAGAATATATCTTACAAGATAACTATACAACATAGTTACAGAGAGAACGGAAAGGTAAAAAAGAAACAATGGCATGTATGTAATATGGATTATTACGATGTTGCAGATAATGGATTTTGGATAGGTGATTATATGACCAGTAAGAAATTAGAAAAAATTCTGAATGAAACTGGATTAGATGAAGAAACTTTTTATAACATGATAGAAGAAAAGCTAGATCCATTAGCACAATCAATAATTGAGGAGTACCAGGGAACAGAGGAGTATAAGACTAACAAGAAAAATCAAGACATATTATCAAAGAACAGTAAAGCCAAGAAAAAATTCGATGATAAATACGGATATGATACTTATAGGGAATGTTACAACGTATTTGGGGAATTAATGAATGAATCCAGATTAAAAGAATTAAAAGAGCAGTATAGAAAAAGTCAAGAATATAAACGTAGCTACTATGAACAATACGAAAGTAACTACAATAAACAAAATTACAGTAGCCACTTTTCAAATATACAAAGTAGCTACACAGAGCAGGAAACAAGACTGTTAAAAGAAGGATTTAAATTATTATCTATGAAGTATCACCCAGATAAGAATTTGGATAAAGATACAACTGAAATAATGGCTGCAATTAACAACTTAAAAGAAAAAATTCTCAAATAGAGCTGGAGAGATCCAGTTCTTTTTTATAGGGGAAATTACAATTACAAAAAATTAAGTCATGTATATCTTATTAAGGACCTTGTCCTTTGGTCCTACTCTTAAGTAATATAGCTATTTACATAGCGAAATCGAAAAATGGCGATTTGTATATAAAAATCACATACGATTTCTAGTAAAAATCAGTTCACGATTTCTATACCTTTGCATATATTAAATTAAGAGGTGAAGAAAATGATAACTCAAAGGGATTTGAAGTTACTGGAGCTTTTAACCTCTATAAGGTTTATGACGGTTAAGCAGATCCAAGACACAATCTTTTCTGGAAAAAGCCCTTCTATATGCTACAAAAGATTAGATCATCTCATAAAATGCAAAATGATAAATAGGAAATATTATAATTTAGGAGAAAAATCAAATGCCTATGTGTATTTTTTAGATAAGGCACCTAAGAAAAAGAATTTAAAGCATGAACTATTGATGAGTCAATTTGTAACAGAACTACTTAAACAAGGACATGAAATACTTGATATAGAAAAAACGCCAATCTACAAAGGATTTATTCCAGATGCAATTATTAAATTTAGGAAAAAGGATGGATCTATAAAGCATCTATTTCTAGAGGTACAGTTGAGTAAACATTCTATTTATGAGAAGTACTATAATATCAATCCAGATAAAGATCCTAGTATACCAAATATATTATATGTAATTACCGACAAACCACAGGAAAATCATCAAATAAGAAACTTAAGAATAGTTGTAGATGATTTAGAAATGCATAAGCTTCAATTTTATTTTTCATAAGGAGTGATATTATGGACCCACTTGTTACAAGTATTTTTAATTCATGCTGGGATTTAGGTTGTAAATTTTTTTACTGGACCTTCGATGGCTATATACAGCCTAAAAAGGATTTTGAGCCACTTTGGAACGAAACAAAGGTAATTAATTCAATAGGCAATAAACCTATTCTTAAAAGTCAAAATAGAACGACACAAACGCAAGTATATACTTTCACAATTCCAGTCGGATTAACAATAGATAATTTCATTAGGAATAAGGCTGCATTAGCACAATATTTGCATGAAGATCCTAAAAACATAAGAATAGAATTAATTAACAATATGGCTACAGTAACTATTTATGATACAAATAAATTGAACTTTGACTATAGGAGCTATAATTTTGATTTTAAAGGGGCTGAAATTAGAATACCTGTAGGGATTAATTTAAAGACTTTTGAAACAGTCTACTGGAATCCTACAAGCCCAAATGAATGCCATTTACTGATTGGAGGTTCTACAGGAGCAGGAAAGTCAGTTTGCTTAAATGTAATAATGGAATATTTAATTAATAGAAAAGACGTAGAGCTATGGCTACAGGATACAAAGCTAGTTGATTTAATGGAGTATGAAAAAGCCCCACAAACGAAAGTTTATAATGAGGGAACTAATTACTCCTTGGATACTATAAAAGCTCTTACAAGCGAAATGACGAGCCGATATGCCTATTTAAAGTCTAAGGGGTATAAGAATTTTAATGAATGCCCTAAAAAAAATAAACCAAAGCATATATTTTTAGTAATAGAAGAGTTAGCAAGTTTTAATCCTAAAGATGATAAGGAATTTTATAAGGGATTAGCTGAGATATTGGCCAAGGGGAGAGCAGCAGCAATAACAGTTATACTTACAACACAAGCTCCATATGCTGATATATTACCTGGAGTTTTAAAAAATAATATTAATACTATAATCGGCTTGAAAACAAGAACTCAAGAAGCATCCAAGGTTATATGTGGGGACTATGAAGCCTTAGTCAATTTAAGAGGAAAGGGGCATGGAAAGTTATTTAATGCCACTGGAGAACAGGAAATACAAGTATTCAATCTTTAAGGAGGTTATACTATGGAAACTTTATTAAGAAATTCTAGTATGCAACAATTGAAAGAGTACTACTATGATGCTAAAGGGGAATATCCTCCAAAGGATTTTACCAAGGAAGAGCTTATAAGTATCATTCTGAAAGCCAAGTAGGTTACTGGGTTACGGCGATTCAACGTATAACCTAATGCATGAAAAAAGCCACAGTTCGATACTGTGGCATCCATTTAAAATAAATTAAAGGAAAGTCTTTGAAAACTTTTGAAAACTAAAATTACTTGGATTATATCCAAATATTGAGAAATGTATTCAAATATTTTCATAAAAGTAAGTATATTTATTATAGAGGATTGAATTTATAATTACAGAATCCTTCAAAGATAAGCTCTGGTGCTATACTTAGTGTAGGAGGGGATTATATGAAAAAAATATTAAGTATATTAATCTCAAGTGTATTAACAGCAAGTATGGTAGGATGTAGCAGTAATGAGTTAGTAAAGGTAGACGGTAATAACACAACAACACAAGTGCAAGAAGCAGTAGGCAACGATGATAAAAAGCATATATTAGACTCAAAGTTAGTGGATGGTAAATTAGTAGTTAAATCACAAATAGACTATAATGGAGATTGGAACTTTGTATTTAAATATAACTTACTTGTTATAGGCGAAATAGCACAGGGGTTAAACTTAAGTAATATAGATGAATTACAATATTGGAGTGTATGTCAAACAACTGATGGTGGCACTAAAAAAATATTTTCTTGCACGATGGGTAAAAATCAACTACAAATGATACAAGATGGAAAGGTATATTCAACAGATATATCTAACATGACAAGTAAAATGACTGACTTGTATTTAGACAGTGAATTATTGCAAGGTTTGTCAAGTAAGGTGGCGTCACAAATAATAATTAATGATACAAAAGAAAAAGATCATACTGAAAATATAAAGGATACAACACAAACTGAAGAATCTGAACAGGTAGTTCAATCTAAAAATAAAACTACCAAAGAGCAAATCGAAAAAACTAATTCCAACACAGAAAAAAATAATACAACTAAGAAAGTTCAACAAACTAAAAAGAAAACAACAACCAAAAAGGAAGATGACTATTATGATGAAAATGGTGAATATGTAGGTCCTAAACATAGTTCAATGGATGATAGAAAAAATTCAATATGTGATAACTGTAAACATCCTATTGATGATTGCATATGTGATTTTAATAAAGATGATGATAGTGATGAAGATGCATGGATTAATGATGATAAACAGGAATTTATCAAATATACTGAAGATGGCAATACTGAATATTATTACAATGGGCACCCAGTAACAGAAGAAGAATATAATGGAAGAAAAGGACAATTTGGAGATTCTGACAGTATAAACGAAAAAATTATAGAACGTAATACACAAACACAACAAGATAATAACCAATCACAACAATACAATGACAAAGATGATGA
>ULWU01000270.1_pt1 | contig 16914 bp, 12 predicted proteins | sample 1960661 | NCBI WGS metagenome assembly ULWU01 (sample SAMEA4835821, study PRJEB28245) | human gut metagenome | biome: gut microbiome; material: fecal sample | place: Denmark | collected 2008
GCTGCACTAAGCAACAAACTTATAATTTTTTTGCTTGTTTTCATAAAAAATCAACTCCTAAATTCAAACTTTATTTAAAATTATATCATTACCTCATTTTATTTACAACAATAAAAAAACAATTTTGTTTACTTGACCAAAAAGTATAAATGATTTTTGAACAAAAAAGCAAGGCATATGACTTATTTAATAAATCATATGCCTATATTTTATATAATATTTTTATTTAGTTTACAGTTATCTCTTATATATCCTTTTCCACTTGCCTGTTCTGTACTCCAAAAAGGATATAACCCAATTTGAAAACCAACCGATCGGCACTGCAATCCATACCATTTGCAAGCCGAAAATCGGTGCAAATGCCATTGCGACAAACACACGGATAAACAGATTCACAAAATTTGCGACTGTAAACATTTTCATATCTCCAGCACCTCGCAAAAGTCCGTCAACTGCCATTTTAAATCCGATAAAACAGAAGAACCACCCCATAAAACTAAGGTATCCGCAGCCCGTATTCATTGCGGTTATTGTGCCGTCATCACCGAGAAACATTGATACAATCGAACCGTTAAAAGGTTCTATAATCAGAATAAGTAAAATAGAAAATGCTGCCACAAGAATGTTTGCGGCATGGTAACCCTCTACAACACGCTTTTCATTCTTTGCACCCAAATTTTGCGCAGTGTACGAAGACACAGCATTGTTTATACTGTTAAAGGGAACTATGCAAAGCGATTCCACTCTTATTGCGGCAGAATATCCTGCGAGAGCCTCCGAACCGAAGCCGTTTACCACCGACTGCACAAGCATCATTCCGATTGATACCGTTGACTGCTGAATAATTGACGGAAAAGCAATTTTTGCCATAGGCAAAAGCTCACTCTTTTCAAAAAATTTTGCACGACCTATGTTGAGCTTTTTAAACTCCCACACAAGCACTATGAATGATAATACAACCGAAATTCCTTGTGCAATAAGTGTTGCCCAGGCAACGCCCGTTACACCCATACTGAAATTTTTTACGAGCAAAAGGTCGAGCGCAACATTGAACACCGATGAAAAAATCAAAAAATAAAGCGGTATTTTAGATTTTCCGAGTGCATTGAACATTGCGGAAAGCACATTATACATAAATAAAAACGGCAAACCCGCAAAGTAAATGTTCAGATAATCTACCGCCAGATCAAGTACATCAGACGGAGTATTGAGCGCAATAAGAATAAGACGGCTGAACACAAGACCGATAATTCCAAGCAAAACACTAAGTGCGGTAAAAGCAATCAGCGCAGTGTACACTGCCGTTTTTGTCTTTTTATATTCCTTGGCGCCAAAATACCTACTGACTATTACCGACGCACCGATTCCGCCGCCAATTGCCACACAAATAAAAATATTTGTAAGCGAATATGACGCACCTACCGCCGCCAAAGCCTTTTCACTTACAAATCTGCCTACAATAGCCGAGTCCGCCATAGTGTATGTCTGCTGAAAAATATTACCTATAATAATAGGCAGAGCAAACACAAAAAGCGCATACATCGGCTTTTTCTTAACTAAATAATCATTATTCACATAAATCACCTATCCGCAGATATTATAACATATCTTGTCGGAAAAAGGAATATTGTTTAATCACGGTTTTGCAGATGTACACCGCTAAGCCATAAATTAAACCAATTTTGATAAAGAACCTCAGAAAAGGCTTTGGGCAGTGCTCAAACGAACACTGCCCTTCGCAAACTATTATTTAGAGTTTGATTATGAAACTTGTTATCTGATTAATTATAAAAGAGTTTTAAGATAGTCGCTTATCTCTTTTTCGGTAGTCATTGCAAGTACCTTTTCGGCAACCTTGTCTGCCTCTGCCTTTGACCATGCAGAAATTGTTTTTCTTACCTTTAATACCGACGGTGCGGATACACTGAACTCGGTAAGTCCGAATGACATAAGTAACGGCACCATCATCGGGTTAGCCGCTGCCTCGCCGCACATACCTACAGAAATATTATTCTTGTTTGCGCAATCAATAATATACTTAATGCCCCTTAATACACTTGGCTGTAACGGAGAATACAGATATGCAACATCGTCATTTCCTCTGTCGCAAGCCATTGTATAACCCGTAAGGTCATTTGTACCGATGCTGAAAAAGTCGGATTCTTTTGCAAGAATATCAGCAATCATAACTGCCGCCGAGGTTTCTGTCATAATGCCTACAGGGATATTTTCGTTAAATTCTACTCCCTGTTCCCTAAGTTCAGCCTTAACCTCTTCAACAAGAGCCTTGCCCTCTCTAAGTTCTTCAACGGCTGTAATAAGCGGGAACATAATTCTTACATCGCCAAAAGCGCTTGCTTTTACAATTGCACGGAGCTGTGTTTTGAACAAATCTTTATGCTTTAAGCAATATCTGATTGCTCTGAAGCCCAAGAAAGGATTTTCCTCTTTTTTAAGTCCGAGATAAGGAATTTCCTTGTCGCCGCCGATGTCAAGAGTTCTGATAATTACAGGCTTTCCCTTTAATGTAAGCGCCGCCTTTTTGTAAGCGTCAAACTGCTCGTCCTCTGTAGGCAAAGCGGTTCTGTCCATAAATAAAAATTCAGTTCTGAACAAACCAACGCCCTCGCCGTCTGCATCAACTGCCTTTATTGCGTCCTCCGGCTTGCCGATATTGCAGAAAAGCTCGTATTCCTCACCGCTTAAAGCTTTAGTTGCCTTGCCTCTGAAATTTTCAAGTTCTTTGCGCTCTTTAAGAAAATTAATTCTCTTTGTATCGTACTCCTGAATAACAGCGTCATCCGGCTCATCAATTACTACGCCCTCACTGCCGTCAACGATTACATAAGTACCGGCCGAAAGTTTTGAAACAGCACCGTTTACGCTGAGTACAGCCGGAATTTCAAGCGCTCTTGCAAGGATAGCCGAATGAGATGTTTTGCCGCCTGTTTCGGTAATAATTCCGACAATATTTTCTTTATTGATGCCTGCTGTCATGGACGGAGTAAGTTCTTTTGCGACAACTACCGTGCCCTTTGGCGCTGCCGAAAGTTTTACTTCTTTTACGCCGAGCAAAATGCTTAGCATACTTGTTTTTAAGTCTTTTACATCTGCCGCTCTCTGCTGTGTAAGTTCGTCATCTGTGGCAGAAAACATAGAGATGAACATATCGCACATATACTCAAGTGCAGCCTCGGCGCACTGACCGTTATCAATCAACTTTTCAATTTCGCCGCACATATACGGGTCTTTCATCATCTGAATGTGACCCTCAAGAATTTCTGCCTCTTTTTTACCTGCCGACGCTTTCAGCGCATCTGCCTGTGCCGCAGTATTGTCGCAAAATATTTTAACCGCATTTCTGAAACGCTCAACCTCTGCCTCGGTATCCGTAACAGTTACATTATTATATTCAAGTTTTGCTTCTTCTACAATCATTACTCTTCCGAGTCCGATACCCTCGGAAGCGGGTGTTCCGTGTAACATAATCTCACCTGCTTTCAAATTTTAGAAAGAAAGCGTGCCAAAAGACACGCTCCCGTTTTTTATTCACCAAGTCCGCCTTCAATAAGCTCTACTGCCTTTGCAAGAGCCTCTTCTTCGTCAGGACCGTTACATTCTACTACAAACTCGCTGCCGCACTTAATGCAAGCTGCAATAATATTTAAAAGACTTTTTGCATTGATTTTGTTTGAGTTGAAATCAATTGTAACATCACTCTGGAACTTTGCCATTGCTGTTGCAAATACTGATGCGGGACGCATATGAAAACCTGATGCATTATTTAATGTAAGTTTTTTTGATACCATAATAGAAAACCCCTTTATAATAGTTTTGTGTTAGACAGGGAGGGTTACTCCCTGTCTGAATTAAGTTTATTTTATCATATTTTAAGAAAGAATGGAAGATTTTTTGTGAAATTTATTTAACTTTTTTAATCTCTTTGTTAAGAGGTTTTTTAAGAAGTGCAAGCATAAACATACCGATTACCGCACCGATTGCAAGAGCAAGGAGGTAGAAATACCATGTACCCTGCATTGTTGCGAATACGAAGATACCGCCGTGAGGAGCCATAAGCTTACAGCCAAAGAGAGCTGAAAGTGCGCCTGCTACTGCAGAACCAACGATACATGAAGGGATAACCTGAAGCGGATGACCTGCTGCGTAAGGAATTGCACCTTCTGAGATGAATGAAAGTCCCATTACATAGTTTACGGGAGCATTCTTTCTTTCTTCGTCTGTCCAACGATTCTTGAAGAATGTGTTTGAAAGAGCGATTGCGATTGGAGGAACCATACCGCCGATCATAACTGCTGCCATAATGATGTATGCCTGATCGTCTGCGTTTGCAAGGTTAAGTGTTGCGAATGCATAAGCTGCCTTGTTGAAAGGACCACCCATGTCGATAGACATCATACCTGCGAGGAGCGCACAGAGCGGAACCATCATTGCAGGGTTAGAGGCAATAGCGTTAAGGCCGTCTGACATACCTGAGTTAATCATACCCATGAACGGGTTGACTGCGCACATTACAACGAGAATACCGCCGAGTCCGAGAAGCGGATAGATGAGAACGGGCTTGATACCCTCAAGAGCCTTAGGCATCTTATCGCACATTTTTTCAATAGCAAGCATTAAGTAACCGCCTGCGAAACCTGCAAGCAATCCACCGAGGAAGCCTGACGGAACTGTGTTAACAGCACCCGGATCTGCAAAGGTTGCGCCTGATGTTGCAAGGAAACCGCCTACAAGACCAACGAGAAGGCCGGGACGGTCTGCAATTGACATTGCGATAAAGCCGGAAAGAATAGGAACCATAAGGTTAAATGCCACACCGCCGAGTGTCTTAAACCATGCGGCTGCAGGAGTTACCGTACCGAATGTACTGCCAGCCTCCTGTGCGTTAACACCGCATGCAATATCAATGAGGAATGCAATTGCAATGAAGATACCGCCTGCTACAACGAACGGGAGCATATGTGATACACCGTTCATAAGGTGACCGTAAGTGCCGCCTCTCTTCTTTGGAGCATCTGCAGAACCGCCTTTGTGATGATATACGGGAACTTCTTTGTTTACAATCTTGTTGATAAGCTCTTCCGGCTTATGAATACCGTCTGAAACGGCACACTGTAAAACGGGCTTGCCGTCAAAACGGGCAAGATTTATTGTGATGTCAGCGGCAATGATGATACCGTCACAATTTGCAATTTCTTCTTCGGTAAGCACATTCTTTGCACCGCCCGAACCGTTTGTTTCAACCTTAATCGGAATGTTAAGGCTGTCGCCGGCTTTCTGGAGTGATTCAGCCGCCATATAAGTATGAGCAATACCTGTTGGACAAGCTGTGATAGCAAGAACTCTGTAACCCTTCTTTGCAGGAACTTCTGCCTTTGGTTCATCGGGGAACTTCTCTGTTTCTTTTGCGTCAATAATAGAGATAAATTCTTTCGGAGTTTTTGCGGCTTTAAGTTTCGCTGTAAAATCTTCATGCATTAAAAGCTGCATAAGTCTTGCGAGAACCTCAAGGTGAACATCGCCGTCTGTTGTAGCCGCTATCATAAAAATAAGTTTGCAAGGCTGTCCGTCGGGAGCATCGTAATTAACGCCGTTTGGAACTGTAATTGCTGCAAGTGCAGGAGCTTTTACCGCCGTGCTCTTTGCGTGCGGAATGGCAACCTCCATACCAACTGCTGTTGTTCCCATTTCCTCTCTTGCGAGGATTCCTTTCTTATACTCGGCTGCATTTACAAGGTTTCCGCTCTTTTCGTGCAATGAAACGAGCTTGTCGATTGCTGCCTGTTTGTTTGCCACTGATACATTAAGCTCTATGGCACTTTGTTTTAATAAATCAGTAATACGCATAAATTCTTCTCCTTTTTAGTTTATTTATTTCTACCCACTCAGAATTGAGCGAGCAATTCATCAATTTTATCTTTTGTGGCAAGTCCGTTTAAAAAGGCTGTTGCATTTCCGCAGGCACTGCCGAGCTTTAACGCATAGGCGTAATCGTTTTTGTCAATGCAGCCGGCTACAAAGCCTGCTACCATCGAGTCACCCGAGCCTACTGTATTCAGTACCTTGTGACCTTTAATAACGCCCTCTTTATGAACCTTTCCGAATTCGTCAACAAGTAATGCACCGTCGCCGCCCAGAGAAACGAGAACATTTTTTGCACCCATTTTCTGCAATTCCTGCGCATATTTGACAACATCGCTTTCTGTCTTTACTGTTGTGTCAAAAATTTCTGAAAGCTCCTGACGGTTCGGTTTGATTAAAAACGGTTTGTATTTTAGTGAATTAACAAGCAACTTTTTAGTTGCGTCAACTACAATTCTTACATCTTTTCCGTCAAGTTTTTCGATGATTCTTTCATAAACATCGTCAGGCAATGTATTTGGAATATTTCCTGCAATGATAAGTGTATCGCCGCTCTGAATATTGTCGATTTTATCAAACAGATTCAAAAGTTCTTCCTCATCTATGTGTGGTCCTTGACAGTTGATTTCGGTTTCTTCGCCTGCCTTGATTTTAATGTTTATTCTTGAAATTCCGCTTTTAAGTGTGATAAAATCTGCTGTGATTTTAGGATTTTTAAGACCTTTTTCAATAGCCTCTCCGGTAAATCCTGCAACAAAACCAAGCGCTGTGCTCTTGATACCGAGTTCGGCAAGTACGCACGAAACATTTATTCCCTTGCCGCCGATGTAATATTCCTCGCTTGTTGTTCTGTTTGTAATGCCTGTCTTAAGCTCATCAAGACGAACGATGTAATCAATTGACGGGTTTAGTGTAACTGTGTAAATCACTTCATAACCTCCTTGATTATTGTTTTTTCCGAAAACTCATTATACGGGAGTTTGTCGGTTATAATACAGCAGTCTTTAAGCTCTGCAAAGGTAATCGGAAATACCTTTCTGAATTTGGTATTGTCGGCAAGAACAAAAGACATATAACTTCTTTTTATAACTTCCTCTTTGATCAAGCCCTCTTCCATATCAGGAGTGGTAAAGCCTGCATTTAATTCAATTCCGTTAGTACCCATAAAGGATTTTGTAAAGTTAAAGGTTTTCAGCGACCTTAAACCTTCCGCGCCCATAATAGCCTCGGTAGCAGGTTTGATTCTGCCGCCGATTGTGTATGTTGTAAGTCCCTTTCTTATAAGATTTTTTGCGTGGGTAATACCGTTTGTAACATAGGTTGCGTTTTTGTTTGTAATGTAATCTGTGAGAATATCAGTGGTTGTGCCTGCGTCTATATATACAAAATCCGTATCGTTAATAAGTTTTGCACAATAAATTGCGATTGCTTTCTTTTCGTCAAGCATTATACCTTCTCTTGATTTCACATCAGCCTCATATACGCCCGAAAGCTGGTGAATTGAGGTTGCTCCTCCGAATACTTTATTAAGCTTGCCCATCTCGTCAAGTGTTGTGAGGTCACGCCTTATGGTTGACTCCGATGTATTCAAAAGCTTTGTAAGCTCCTGTACCGTGACTGTGTTTTTCTCGCTTAATATTTGAAGTATTGTTTGATATCTTTCCTGAGTAAGCATTTCCCTCACCTCTTGACTACATTATAACACCTGTTTTGTTAAAGTCAAGCAAATTCTTTCAAAAAAATTCATTAAAATTGAAATTCAGTTAGTTTATATCAAAAATCGCATATAATTTTGTGTGTTTTAACAAGTGATTTTGCTTTTGCATTTTTAAGTCATTCAAATTCAGCCATAAATCAGTCAAGATTATTCAAAAATATTCTATCCCGATTACTGTCTTTTTATTCCCGTATTTTATCATTTATAAAAGCAAAAAGCTGTTCGGTAACTCTTGCCCGAACAGCTTTAATGTACTTTTAATATTAAATTTTAATTACGAAGCAATAATAGTCTGAATCTTTGTAACATCGGCAACATCAATTTTACCGTCGCCGTTTGCGTCTGCCGCCTTTGTATTTTTAATTACATATGATGAATTGCCCGAAAGATACATCTGTAAGTATGTAACATCCGATACATCTATTTTGCCGTCATTATTTATATCACCTACAGGTACAGTTTCCTCCTGCAATGCTTTGAATGTAATTTTATTTTTGGTTGCGTATGTCTGCGCCTTTGTATTTTTATAGCCGTAAATTATAAATCCGTCAATAACTCTGCCATCACTATAGCCCACTGCGGTTGTACCAAAATATGTAACACTCTTTGGAATAGTAATAGATTTCATAGCTTGGCAATTTTTAAATGCAGATGTTTCGATTGATGTAAGAGTATTCGGCAAAGTTACCGAGGATAATTTTGTACAGTCATAAAAGGACATTGAACCTATTTTTTTAACTGTATTTGGAATGGTTATCTGTGTCAGATTTGTTGCTTTACTAAACAAATTATTCGGCACTGATGTTGCACCGTTTTCGATTGTGGCTGTTTTTAGTCCCGAATCTTCAAACACATCAATGCCTGCTTTGGTTACAGTCTTCGGTATTGTAATTGTTGTGAGCGCTGTTGTTCCGTTAAATGCGCTATAGCCGATTTCGGTAAGAGTATTTGGCAAAGTTACCGATGATAGACTTTTACAACCGTAGAATGACATTGAACCGATTTTCTTTACTGTATTCGGAATTGTTACTTTAGTTAAATTTTTAGCGTTACTGAAAAGATTGTCTGCTACTGCTGTTGCACCGTTTTCTATAGTGGCTGTTTTTAGTCCCGAATCTTCAAACACATCATTGCCTGCTTTGGTTACAGTCTTCGGTATTGTAATTGTTGTGAGTGCTGTTGTTCCGTTAAATGCGCTATAGCCGATTTCGGTAAGAGTATTTGGCAAAGTTACCGATGATAGATTTTTACAACCGTAGAATGCCATTGAACCGACAACTTTTATTGTATTTGGTATTTTAACAGAAGTTAATGTGCTATTGTTGTAAAAAGAATTAGCAGAAATTTTTACAACATTTTTATTTAAAATTTGTGACGGAATTGTAATATCAGTTGCTATACCCTTATATCCCGCAATATTTACGGTATCATCTGAATTTACAGTATATTCATAGTTGCCGCTTATAAAAATAGTTGCCGCATTTGCTGTAATTGAAATCACAGATAACCCGCTTACAGCTAAAACCACAGCAATAATTGATGCTAATATTTTTTTCATTTATTTTCTCTCCTTGTCATTATGACAAAATATTTTATATACTTCTCAATATACAATAAAAATAATAGCAAATATGAAATTTACTGTCAATACAAAATTGTGCAATTCAGTTACATATACAATCATCAAAAATATAAATTTTTTTATTTGTCAACTTTAACACAAAAAAGTCACATCATTGCATAAGCGGAAAGTATTTGTGGGCTTTGCCCACACCCACAGCCTTTGAAAAAGTTGACCAAACTTTTATAATTGCTTGGAAAATCAATTTGCTAAACCATAATTTATTAATGCTATCTCAAATAATCTTATAGCCTTTGACCGAAAACAAGTCAAAGGCTATATATTTTTCTCAATATTACTTTTCAAAATCAATTGAAAGGCTCTTTTTGTCGGAAGTAAATTTACGGCACGCTACCCCTGCCGACTGCAACATTCTTTTGGACGCAACAGTTGCGGCGCTGTCGGCATATTTATCATAAAGATAAACAACCTCTGCTATACCCGACTGAATAATGGCTTTTGCACATTCGTTGCAAGGAAAAAGGTCAACATACAGCCTTGCGCCCTTAAGATTTTTGCCTCTTGCATTAAGTATAGCATTAAGCTCGGCGTGTACCACATAGCTGTACTTTGTGTCTTCACCATCTCTGCACCACGGATAATCATCATCGGAACAGCCGAAAGGAAAGCCGTTGTAACCAGTTGAAAGAATGATATTGTTATTGTCTACAATACACGCACCCACCTGAGTGTTCGGGTCTTTACTGCGCTTTGAGGCAAGAATAGCCACACCCATAAAGTATTCGTCCCATGAAATATAGTCTTTTCTTTTCATTTATCTTTATCCTCCTTATCAATAACCTGATTTTTTCAAGTCTGCAAGCATCTGCACATAAAATTCTCTTATGTCAAAGTCCTTAATATTTTCACGGTTAAGGTCAATCATATCTCCGTGAGAAATACCTCTTTTACCTTTTTTAGTAATGTATGTATATTTTTCGCCCCAGGCAAAGGAGTTTTCTGAAACCAAGCCGTCATTCTCGCCGTCAAAATATTTTACAAGATTGTATGAAAAGTTAAGCGGAAATTTTCCGCCCGACGCTCTGTTCAGCTTTGAGCCAAAGCTCTGATAATAAACCTTTGGTGAGTCAAATACATCAGCGTTAAGTTTCGTACAATTTGCCTGCGTAAGGTCGGTTACGGCAGAGATGAAGTCGGGATTTTTGTCGCCAAACTTTAAAAGTGCGTTATTGTATGCAAAAGCAATTTTGTTTTTAACATTAGGCGAAACTTTTGTTAAAAGATAGTCGGCAAAACCGCAACCACGATGCGGAGTGTTTATTGTGGTGAGCGATGCTGTCATATCTTCAACGCCGTAACAGGCAATCGCCTTTCTGCAATCAAGCCCGCCCTTTGAATGAGCAATAATGTTCAGCTTTTCACAACCTGTTTCCGCAACGATTTGTTTAATTCTCTCGGCAATCTCTTTGGCGCTGTCATCTACAGATGCGGCCGATTCGTGATTACCGTAGTAAATTTCTGCGCCATTTGCAATAAGCTCTGCCGGCACTCTGCCCCAATAATTGAAATATGTGCTGTCACGAAAAAACACACCGTGCACAAGCAACACAGGGTATTTTGTTTTGCAAATTTTCTCATTAATTCTTTTTCTGTCTTGTTCGGCTTTATCAATCTCAAAATTAACCTCTTGCATAGTTATTTTTATAATAACGCCAAGACAAAATAAATTTACAATCGGAATAAAACCGCAAATTATTCCGATAAACCTATGCTTTATACCAAGTTGAACCGATGTGCAATAAACGGAAATGATACCGTTCCAAAACAAAATAAACTCCGCAAGCAGAGCACCTCCAAGGCACAGCGCCCATTTTACCCAATTGTCAGGTAACATTTGAAAAGCCGACTGAATATAAATCACACTTGAAAGCAGAGTTGTTATTAAAAATTGCAAGAGCAATTCACTGCCGTGTGCAATCATTCTGAATTTAAAAGACGGATAGCCGTCCTTTGCACCGGACGGAAAAACATTTGCGGCAACAAACGCAAAAACACTGATAAGCGGCAAATACCACCTGTCAAGCATCTCTGCAAGAAAAATGCCGTTAATACCGACCATAAGCATAAGCGTGAGCAACAGCCTATAAAAGAATGTAAACACTCCGGATTTTTTCATTAAATCACCCGTTTTTATAATAACACGCACACACAAAAATTGCAACAAAAAAGCGGATGCAACTAATGCAACCGCTTTAAGATAATTATTTAATTACACCATAAGACTGCAAACGAGATCTGCATATTCGCCGGGATTTTCAATCGGAAGTCCTGCAATGAGGAGAGCCTGATCGTAGAGAAGCTCTGCGTACTTCTTTGCTTTTTCAATGTCTGTCTGCACTGCGCTTTCCATTGCCTTTACAGCCGAGTGGTTCATATTAAGCTCAAGAACTCGCTGAGCTTTCATACCGCTGTCAGGCTGAACTGCGTTGAAGTACTTTTCCATTTCAAATGAAATTCCGCCCTTTGCGGTAAGGCAAACAGGGTGAGAAACCAACTTTTTAGACGCAACAACTTCGCTTACCTTGTCGCCGAGTGTTTCTTTTACAAAAGTAAGGATTGCACTGCTGTCCTTTTCTTCCTCTTTGTTCTCGTCATTCTCAATGCCGAGGTCATCGTTTGTTGCCGAGCAGAATTTCTTATCCTTATACTGCATAAGTGTCTGGAGTGAGAACTCATCAATTTCTTCTGTACAATAGAGGATTTCGTAACCCTTTGAACGCAAAAGTTCTGTCTGTGGGAGATTGTCAATTGAAGAAATGTTCTCGCCGACTGCAAAGTAAATAAACTTCTGATCCTCTTTCATTCTGTCAACATATTCCGAAAGAGTTACAAGTTTTTTCTCTGTAGAAGAGTAATACATAAGTAAGTCTTGTAATTCTTCTTTATGCATACCGTAGTCGGCAGATACTCCGTACTTAAGCTGTCTGCCAAAGGCATTGAAGAACTTTTCATAATTTTCTCTGTCATTTGCAAGCATTGAAGTAAGCTCGTTCTTAATCTTCTTCTCAATGTTCTGTGCAATAGTGATAAGGTGACGGTCATGCTGGAGCATCTCTCTTGAAATGTTAAGAGAAAGGTCTGCACTGTCAACAATACCCTTTACAAATCTGAAATGTTCAGGTAAAAGCTCCTCGCAGTTTTCCATAATAAGAACACCGCTTGAATAAAGCTGAAGTCCCTTTTTGTATTCCTTTGTATAGTAATCGTAAGGTGCCTGTGACGGAATGAAAAGCAATGCCTTGTATGTAACAACACCCTCTACGGAAGTTACGATTGTATGCAAAGGCTTGTCCATAGCCATAAACTTTTCACGATAAAAATTATCGTACTCCTCCTGCTTAACATCTTTCTTTGCTCTTTGCCAGATTGGGAGCATACTGTTAAGAGTTTCGGTTTCTGTATAATCCTCATACTCCGGTTTTTCGCTGTCCTTGGTTTCTTCCTTAACTCTGCTGTGAGTCATATCCATCATAATCGGATAGCGGATATAGTCGGAATACTTCTTGATAAGTCCCTGGATTCTGTACTGCTCAAGGAACTCATCATAGTTTTCTTCCTCTGTATTGTCCTTAATTTCAAGTACAATTGTTGTACCGATTTCGTCCCTCTCTGTTTCGGTGATTTCGTAACCGTCTGCACCGTCCGATTCCCACTTGTAAGCTGTGTCACAGCCGTATTTCTTAGTAACAACGGTAATTTTCTTTGCTACCATAAAAGCGGAGTAAAAGCCGACGCCGAACTGACCGATAATGTCAATATCGTCCTGCTTTTCGCTCATTTCCTGCTTAAACTTGTATGAACCCGAAGATGCGATTGTGCCAAGGTTGTTTTCAAGGTCGTCTTTATCCATACCGATACCGTTATCGGTAATTGTAAGTGTACGGTTTTCCTTGTCGGGCTTTATAAAAATCTTAAAATCATCTCTGCTCATATTAAGCTTATCGTCTGTAAGTGCAATAAAGCAAAGCTTATCAATAGCATCGCTTGCATTTGAAATAAGCTCTCTAAGGAAAATCTCCTTATGAGTATAAATTGAATTAATCATCAGGTCGAGAAGTCTTTTTGACTCTGATTTAAATTCTTTCTTAGCCATAAAATTACTTCCTTTTTAATTAATAATGCGTACTACATTCTTTCGTACTAATATTATATTATACATCATTTTGGTTAAATTTTCAATAGATAAAGTATTGGTTATGTGTAATATTGTCTGCGCACAAAAAAGGCTCCGTCAAAAGACGAAGCCTTAAATTTGTGAAAATATTAAGCTATACGATTAAGCCTTACCGACTGAACCGAAGAGTTCCATTTTCTCTTTAACAGTAGCCTTGATAGCCTCTGCACCAGGAGCAAGGAGCTTTCTTGGGTCAAAGCCCTTACCTTCTAAGTCCTTACCTGCCTCAACATACTTTCTTGTAGCATCGGCAAATGCAAGCTGGCACTCTGTATTTACATTGATCTTTGAAACACCGAGTGAAATAGCCTTCTTGATCATATCAGCAGGGATGCCTGTACCGCCGTGGAGAACGAGTGGCATATCGCCTGTAAGCTGCTGAATCGCATCAAGAGTTTCAAAGCTAAGGCCCTTCCAGTTTGCAGGATACTTACCGTGAATGTTACCGATACCTGCAGCGAGCATTGTTACGCCGAGGTCAGCAACCATTTTACATTCCTTAGGATCTGCGCACTCGCCCATACCGATAACGCCGTCTTCCTCACCGCCGATTGAACCAACTTCAGCCTCAAGTGAAAGACCGAGAATGTTACAAGCAGCTACGAGTTCCTTAGTCTTAGCAATGTTCTCTTCGATTGGGTAGTGTGAACCGTCAAACATAATTGAGCTGAAACCTGCCTTAATGCAAGCCTTAGCGCCTTCGTATGAACCGTGATCAAGGTGGAGAGCAACCGGAACAGTAATGTTAAGCTCTTCGAGCATACCGTTTACCATACCAACGACTGTCTTGTAACCGCACATATATTTACCTGCGCCCTCAGATACACCGAGAATTACAGGTGAGTTAAGCTCCTGAGCAGTTAAAAGAATTGACTTTGTCCACTCAAGGTTATTGATGTTGAACTGACCAACTGCATAGTGGCCTGCTTTTGCTTTTGTAAGCATTTCTTTAGCGTTTACTAATGGCATATTAATCTTCCTTTGTAGTAAATTTTCGGAACAAAAAATATAGTCGCTCCGAGTTACTTTTATTATACAATAAATCATTTCAAATATAAAGTCTTTTGCAAAAGTTTTTTGGTTTTTTGAAGAAATTACAGGAAAAATCTTGTAAAATCACCTAATTTTCAATAGATACTCACATAAGCGTGATATAATTTTGTTGCTTTTAAAACAATAAAGATATATAATACTTATGAAAGCTATAAATTAGTAATTCATAATTAAAAAGTTTGCAACATATAAGTTTGACTTAATTATTTTATACAATTACGAATTATGCATTACTAATAAGGAGATATTTTTATGGATAATAATTTCAATTCTAATAATCAGTTTGAACCTGAAAAGCCTTTTACCGAAAAACCGACCGAGCCGCAGCCTGCGCCTGTTTTTGAAACCGAAAATACAGAAAACAACGCAGAAACGACTAACGAACAATCGGTAACACCGCAGTATCGAAATTTTGAGCCTGAAAAACCGTTTGAAAATGGATTTTCTCAACCGCAGCAACCGCAAAATGACTTTGCTCCTCAAACACCGAATTTTGAACAGCCGCAGCAAAACGGATATTATCAAAACAACGGCTGCAACGGACAATACAACCCAAACTTTAATCAGCAGTATAATCCGAATCCGCAATATCAACAGCCGTTTAATCCGCAACCGCCTCAATATCAGCCGTACGGCAATCCGCAGGTTGGCGGCAGACCTGTGTATCAGCCTCAGTATGGACAATACGCTAATCCACAGCAGCAATATTCACAACCGTACGCACCACAGTATCAACAATATCAACCGCAGTACGGACAGCAGAATTATCAACAGCCAAACTTTAATCAGCAGCCATACGGACAGCCTTATGTGCCGCAGCAAAAGCCGCCTGTTGATTATTCAAATACATACGCACAACCGCCAATGCCGAATATGCCACGCAAAAAGATGACACCCGGCATAATTGTAATAATAGTTGTGCTGTCATTGCTTTGTGTAGGCAGTATCTGCGGAATGATTGCCTATGTTGCGTCAAATTCAAACGGCAACAAAAATAATACCAATAACAGCTATACATTTACATTACCGAGTGACAGTCCGTACTTTAACAATGACAGTTCAAGCGCTCAAGAGCATAATGAATCCGATTACAGTAACAAGACAAATTCTTCTTATGAGGGAATTGACTTAAAAGCTAAACCGAGCGATGCCAAAGATTCCAAATACAACACCGAATATGCAAGCAACGAAGTAACAGATTCTATTGTCGGCGTTCTTTGCTATTCAGACGAAATCACAGATGATTCACAGTGCACTTCGCAGGGCAGCGGAATTATAATTACATCAGACGGTTATGTGGTTACAAATGCTCATGTAGTTGGCAACAGCAAAACTCTCTACCTTATACAGGTCGTTACTTCCGACGGCAAGCAGTACAAAGCAGGTGTTGTTGGTTACGATACACGCACAGATCTTGCTCTTTTGAAAATGGACGATGCAAGCGGACTTAAGGTCGCAAACTTCGGTAACTCCAAAGATGTTTCACTTGGTGAAAGTGTAATAGCTATAGGTAATCCCGGCGGAGTTAAGTATAACAACTCAATCACTCAGGGTATTGTATCTGCAGTTGACAGACAGAGCAGTATTACGACAAATGTAAAATTCATTCAGACAGATGCAGCCATTAACCCCGGCAATTCCGGCGGCGCTCTTGTAAATATGTACGGTCAGGTAATCGGAGTTTCATCCGCAAAAATAGCCGCAACAGATTATGAGGGTATGGGCTTTGCAATTCCTTCTGCTACAGTAAAAGATGTTATTGATGACATTATGAAATACGGCTATGTGCAGGGCAGAGTAAAAATTGGCGTTACAGGAGAAAATGTACAGAGCAGTGGAAACACGCCTGCGGGCATTGCGATTTACAGCATTGACGAGGACGGTCCTTGCGCAAACACAGACCTTAAAGAAAACGATATTATCACAGGTGCCGACGGCAAAAAGGTAAGCAACTTCGCCGAGTTCTATGATATACTCGAAAGCCATAAAGCTGGCGATACAATTGAGCTTGAATATTACCGCAGCTCAAACGGCAGTACGGATAAAGTTACCATAACTTTGCAGGAAAGCAAGTAATAAAATTATATAATCATAACGACCGCTGTCATTATCGGACAGCGGTCGTTTTTTAAATTATATAACGAGTGGCTTTTCCTGTTGCTGTCGCATTTAAAGGATAACACCGTTGTGTTTAGGCTGCCAAACAGCTTGCCGTTTGGCTATCGTTAGATTGTGTAAACGCAAAGTATTTGTGGGTTTTCCCCACACCCACGACCTTTGAAAAGGTCGACTAAACTTTTATAATTAATTGGCAAAGCAATTGTTAAATCGTAATTTACCAAACCTTTAATAAAAATGGTTCTTTATCAAAAGTTGGGGTAAATTGTGGTTTAGCGGAGTGTCGGTTGGGCATTGAAATTTAGCTAACGCTAAATTATCCTCCTAAAA
>ULWU01057261.1_pt1 | contig 16807 bp, 10 predicted proteins | sample 1960661 | NCBI WGS metagenome assembly ULWU01 (sample SAMEA4835821, study PRJEB28245) | human gut metagenome | biome: gut microbiome; material: fecal sample | place: Denmark | collected 2008
GCAGGTGGCAGATGTTTTTATGTTTTTCAACTTTATAGTAGACAAAAAACTCTCATTCATTTCTGCACCTGCTTGAACAAGATTCACCTCTGTGTCCTCCGCGTCCTCTGTGGTGAACAAATGCATAACCGCAAAGCAATTACTTAGTATGCTGCTTCACATACTCCGATGGCAGACAACCGACATACTTCTTGAAACTGGTAGAGAAGTAAGAAGAAGATCCGAAGCCTACCATTCCGCTAATCTCCGAAATGGAGTAGCGCCCTTCAAGCAACAATTTACACGCTTTATTAAAACGGATGCGCCGGATAAAGTTGGCAGGCGGTTCACCGGATATGGAATTCATCTTGAGATACAGTGACGAACGACTCATACAAAGCTGGCTTGCCAACTCATCAGAGGTGAAGTCTTCATTACTGATATTTTCTTCTACCACCTGAATAGCTTTGCTCATGAATTCCTCATCCAGATTATTCGAAGTCATTTTAGCAGTATCTATATCAATCGTATTCGAATAATAGTGTTTCAACCGCTGGCGTGCTTTCAGTTGATTAGCAATTTTTCCTTTCAATAAATGAATCGAGAACGGTTTGGCAATGTAATCATCCGCTCCAGCCTGAATGCCTTCCGTCTGTGCATCGACACTTCCTTTGGCAGACAACAGAAGGACGGGAATGTGACAGGTTTGCAGATTTCGTTTAATAAGCTGGCAAAGTTTGATACCGTCAATACCCGGCATCATCACGTCGGAAAGAACAATATCCACACGGTGCTCTTTCATAATAGCCAATGCTTCTTCGCCGTTTCCGGCGGTAAGCGTCACATAGTTCTGCCGGAAATTATCTTTCAGGTAATCCACCATCTCTTTATTGTCATCTACCAACAAGATAGTAGGCCGTTCTTCCTCGCTGCCGACTTCTATCTGATCGTCGTCCGATTTCTCTTCTGAAACCACAGCCGACGCATCACCAGAGAAATATTCATCAGCCACCGGAAGCTCCCGGAGAGAAGCAGATGTTTCGACTTCATGTGCCGGCAATTCACGTTCTTTCTCCGTGAAGGCAGCCATATCAGCAGGTAGCGTGACTTTAAATTCGGTATATTGAGCAGGTTCGCTTGCTACGGTAATAGTGCCGTGATGCTTTTCTACCAGCATCTTCACCAATGACAATCCGATACCCGTCCCCTTTCGCTGACCGTCTACCTGATAGAAACGTTCGAAAATGCGGGTTAGCTGTTCCGGAGACATACCGATTCCGCTATCTCTTACCGTGAAACCATAGGTATCTCCCTCTGTCCATAAGGAAAGCGAAATACTTCCGCCATCCGGTGTAAACTTAAAGGCGTTAGACAGCAGGTTCATCAAGATGGTCTCTACATACGTCCGGTCCGCAGGAAACAATCGTCCTTCCAGATCGGATTTTATATGAAAGCTGATAGCACGTTTCTGCGCATTTTCTTTAAACAGGGCAAAAGCATCTTGCAACAGTTCTTCCACATTTACCTGCGCAACATGAATAGGCATTGCACCTGCTTCAGCTTTACGGAAATCCAGTAACTGGTTGACAATGTGCAACAACTTACGACCGTTCTTATAAACGTAATCTAGTTTCTGTTGTACCGGAGTACCTTTCAGATTGCTCTGCCCCAAGAGTTCCTCCAACGGAGCCAGTATCAGACTCAACGGAGTACGCAACTCATGAGACATATTCATGTAAAAACGTACTTTCTCCTGACTGATTTCTTCTATCTTGTTTCGTTCTATCTGTTCGATCCGGACTTGCATCTTCATTTTGGCACGGGCAATAAAGAAATAGATCACAAAGATGAGAAGCCCTAAAGAAAAGAAAATGAAAAGTGTCTTTGCCCACCAAGTCTGATACCACATCGGAATGATATGCACAAAAAATTCAGTGGTCGCCTCGCTCCACTTTCCATTGTTGTTACATGCCTTCACCTTAAACACATACTCACCGGGCGGAAGATTAGAATAACTCGCCCGTGCAAAGGAAACATGACGGGAGTAGTTCCACTTGGTTTCAAAGCCTTCCAATTTGTAAACGAACTGATTCCGCTTGCCAGCCAAATAGTTGATAACGGCAAACCGGATATTAAAAAGTTTCTGATCGGAAGGGAACGACATACCCAGCATCCGCCCTTGCTCGTCCTGATAATAACGCACCCGTTCACTTTTCATATCCGTAATCACCTGATTTAAGACAACGGCTCCTGTTACCACCGCATCCGGGGAATATGGATTATCACCCAATTCGTATGGCTTGAAATAGGCAACGCCCCCAAGAGACCCCAGGTAGAATGTACCATCGTGCGCTTTGCAAGCTCCGAAATAGTTAAACTGATCGTGAGGCAATCCGTCCTGCTTTGAATAGTTGAGGAAAGTACCCTCCTCCGTATTGAAGCAAGCCAGTCCCTTGTTAGTTGTCAACCATAAACGCCCCCGTTCATCTTCCAGTATATTATAAATAAAGTCGTTTGGCAAACCGTCTTTCATCGTATAGTGTTTCCAGGCAGTCGGTACTCCTTCCTTATAGCAATATAATCCTGTGGAAGAACCAATCCAGATTTCATGACGGCTATCCTCCTGTACACAGAAAGCCTGTATCAACCCATGCAGATAAGCCGAAGAGGAAAGATGCAGTTCTTCCAGTTTCCCGCCGGCATACAAAAACAGGCTCTCTTCCGTACCGATCCAGATTCTTCCTTTGGAATCACGGAACAACGTATATATCAATACATTCTCCAACTTTTTATGCTTTTTAGCCAACGGATGCTGCGAAAGTTCGCCGGTCTGTTTGTCGAAAAGGTAAAGCCCGCTCATGCCGCCTACCCAAAGTGTTCCATCTGTTCCGTCTAATAAGGAGTAACAACTGTTAGTCAGGGAAGTAGAATGGGGAAAGGAATATGTTTCTATCCTGCCACTCTGATGACGCAGACGGCTCATTCCCCCTCCATGAGTGCCGATATAGACACTTCCATCCTTGTCCGTCCATATACATTTTATATTGTCCGACTTTAAAGCATTGGCGGAAGTACCCATCCGGTAATATGAAAAGACTCCGGTTTTCCGGTTATAATAATTTAATCCGCCGTCGTTCGTGCCAATCCAGAGATTGCCATTATCCGGATCTTCGGCAATACAGCTCACCGTGTTATCACTTAACGAATTCCGCCAGGCGGAATGTTGCAAGCGTCCGAATGCCGGAGCAAGGGGATGATAATAATTAAGCCCGCCATAAAATGTACCGATCCACATTCCCCCTTGATTGTCTTTCAAGATAGAGCGGATGGAATTATGCCCCAAGGTAGTCGGATCTTCAGGAGAAAAACGGCAGATACGGAAAGTTCCCGTCTCCGGTTCAAGGATAAGCAAACCTTCCATGGTTCCTATCCAAACCCTTCCTTTATCATCTCCGGACAATGTCCTGACCGAGTTCGTAAGGAAATAAGCAGGAGTATTTTGCTTGTTATAATGATGTTTTATTTGAAAGTTGTTATCTACACAATACACGCCGTTTGTCAATGAAGCCAGCCAACAGTTGCCGGTTTTGTCATCATAGAGCATATCGGAGATGGTTTCTCCTTTCAATTGGAGAAGAAGCCGGGTCACGTTTTCGTTGCGTACATAATAGAAATAGACACCTTCCGAAGTTCCCAACAGGAAACCGTCATTCATCCGGCAAACAGAATAGATTGTTTTTCCGGCAAGTTCCGGCAGCACTTTCATCCGCCCGGTCTTTTTATCAAAAACCACCAGGCCGATATTGGTAGCAAGCAAAAGCCGGTCGCCTTCCTCCGGTTCTCCGATAGCCAATACTTGCATCGGCTGATTGTCCGGTGAAGAATAATTGGTGAAATTATTCCCTACTATATTATAACGGGATAAACCGACCTGTGTGCCTACCCATACCGTACCTTTCGAATCGGTATGAAGTGAATAGACATGATTGTTTGCCAGACTGGTCGTATCATCCGGCGCTTTATAATACGAAACGAAACGGGAACCTTCATACCAGTTCAGTCCGTCTATGGTGCCTACCCAAAGCTTATTATTATGATCTTGTGTCAGAGCAAGCACAGTATTTTGCGACAGCCCGTCATCCACGGATAATCGCTTAAAATGAATGAAGCTGTCGGCGGCCGATACAGCCAAAGGAAAAAATAAGATGCAAACGGTTAATCCGAATAGGTACTTAAATAGCAAATGCCGGTCTTTCATGAGCTAATATTGAAGAATTTATCGTAAAGATAAGTATTTTCAATTCAATCTGATAAATGAATCCCGTTTTTTAACTCATATAAAGGACCGGTATCGGCTCAAAACAGGACAACCGCGCCAAAGTCCGACAGTTATGAATTCATATTTTAGACGCAATTGCCCTGAACTTTATTTTTTTTTACGGTTTCTCTTCAAGTTAGTAAGACGGATTTTCTGATTTTTCTTTCAGATCTTTATAACGTTTCAAGGCTTCCAGATAATAATAATCGGCATAATTGAGCGGAGTATCAATTTCACTGTCGTGCGGGAAACTACCAACCGAATGTAACAGGACGAAACCATGATTTTCTCCTTCTTGGGCCAAATAATCATCAGAGGATAACTGTTTCAGGATATGCTCCGCATAACGGAAATATTCTTCCCCTTGTTTCTTGTCGCCATAACCACTCAACTCCAGTAATGCAGAAGCTGTTACGGCAGCCGCAGAAGCATCCCGCGGTTCATTCGGAATATTAGGAGCATCATAATCCCAATAAGGTACATAGTCATTTTCGGACGGGCGGTGATCGATAATGAACCGCGCTATTTTATGAGCGGCATCCAGATAGTTCTGCTGCTTGGTGAAGCGATAACACATGGTATATCCATACACTCCCCAAGCCTGTCCACGCGCCCAAGCAGAAGAATCGGCATATCCCTGAAAGGTTCCTTTCGACTCTACTTCACCGCTATCTGCCAGATAACTTACCACATGATAGGAAGTCATGTCCTGCCGGAAGTGATTCTTCAACGTTTTGTTAGCGTGAGAGATGGCTATTTCACGATATTTCGGATTATTGGTTTGCTCCGAAGCCCAGAACAGCATTTCAAGATTCATCATATTATCAATAATCACCGGATAACTCCAATCGCCGAAATCCCACGAACGAATCAGTCCGACTTCCGGACGAAAACGGGAGCACAAGCTTTCTGAAGAATGAATCAGAATCAAACTGTCCGTTGGCTCCGGTTTCAAACGGATGCCCTGCCCATAACTGCAAAACATCATAAAACCCAAATCGTGATTACCTGTATAATATTGCATATCCTGCAGACGGTCCGTATATTTACGCGCCTCTTTTGCGAGAGCCTCATCACCGGTCAACTCGTATGCCAGCCACATGGAACCGGGATAGAAACCACTCGTCCAATCTGTGGGGTGCTCCAGTCTGTACTTTCCTTCTTTGATAGAACGGGGAAAACAGGCGGTATCCGGTTCATTCTTCAATTGTTCTGCCATATAGAGCAACTGATGTCCCGCTGTTTTCACTGCATGGTCGAACCATTCCATCTCATTTCCTTTTGAAGCATCGCAAGCAGTCAGGAGCGCCATACTCCCTACCGCCAGTAAAAGTTTGTTTTTCATTGTTCCACTTTATTTTGTTACTGTATTCTATTACTGGCAACAAAGTTAGAGCAAGTCGCGGACAGACCCTTTGCAAATCTATTTTTTCATTTTCGTTTCTATTTCTACGGACTTTGATTTTGTCCAAAAGTGCTTTGTTTTTATCTTTTATAGAAAAACAGGCACGGATTTTACCAAATAAGCTGTTGTCAGGCATAACCAAACAACTATGCAGCCTTTTGCAAAATCCGTGCCTCCACTAAAAAGTACACGCTCTTTTATCTCACAATATCTTCCGGAAACTTAGCCGGCATTTCCACCCTCTTCCAAGTTTCATAATACCAAGTGTTCAACTCATTTCCATTCAAATCATTCTTGATAAAATATTTCAGATGGAGATAATCATTGTCTTTAATCTCAAATTCCAAAATATTGTCCTGATTGTCCAGCATCGGGAGATGAATGTTCTTCTCGATACTTTCCTTATAAGAATCGTCCGTGAGTTGTTTATAAGTACCATATCCAGTAATAATCGCATCCGCACCGGGAATAATGGTAAAGTTAACGATTTGTCCGTCATCACTCAATACTTTAAATGTATTACTGGGTTTCAACGCTCCCGGAACATCGGGAGACTCGGATACATAATGGCAGAGCTGCCAAATACCTTTCAAATCGGCCGCTTTGAATTTGGTTTTCTTCTGGGCCGTCGCACCTGTTACCGCTAACAACATTATTGAAAGCATGGTAAAGAAATAGAGCTTTTTCATTGTTGTATTATTTTAGTTAACACTCTCGAATGCGTATTTCCAAATATAAAGATTTATTTTGAGAATACAGCAATTCAGAGCATAAAAAAACTCGCATAACCTGAAGATTATGCGAGTTTTACATAAATATACCGAAATATTAGAAATCAGCATTTCTTGGTGTACGCGGGAACGGTATCACGTCACGGATATTCGCCATACCTGTTACAAACAATAACAGACGTTCGAACCCTAATCCGAAACCGGAGTGAGGACAAGTACCGAACTTACGGGTATCCAGATACCACCACATATCCTTCATCGGGATATGCATTTCTTCAATACGGGTCATCAGCTTGTTATAGTCGGCTTCACGTTCGGAACCACCGATAATTTCACCGATCTTCGGGAAAAGAACGTCCATGGCACGTACTGTCTTACCGTCTTCGTTCTGCTTCATATAGAAGGCCTTGATTTCCTTCGGATAGTCAGTCAGAATCACCGGACGTTTGAAGTGTTCTTCCACTAAGAAACGTTCGTGTTCGGAAGCCAGGTCCACGCCCCAGTAAACCGGGAATTCGAACTTATGTCCTTTTGCAACAGCTTCTTCAAGAATCTTGATACCGTCTGTATAAGGCAAACGTACGAAATCATCTTTCAATACACCTTGCAGACGTTCAATCAAGCCTTTGTCGAACATATCGTTCAGGAACTTCACATCATCCGCACAGTTATCCAACGCCCATTTCACACAATATTTGATGAACTCTTCTGCCAAGTCCATGTTGTCTGTAATGTCGTTGAAAGCCACTTCCGGCTCAATCATCCAGAACTCTGCCAAGTGGCGGGGAGTGTTGGAGTTTTCGGCACGGAACGTAGGACCGAATGTGTAGATAGCTCCCAAAGCAGTAGCCGCCAGCTCACCTTCCAGCTGACCGGAAACAGTCAGACTTGCCTGCTTACCGAAAAAATCATCTTCATAAGAGATAGAACCTCTCTCGTCTTTCTTCAAGTCATACAGGTTCATCGTAGTCACCTGGAACATCTGTCCGGCACCTTCACAATCGGAAGCCGTAATGATCGGCGTATGGAAATAGAAGAAGCCCTTTTCATGGAAGAACTTGTGAATAGCAATCGCCATGTTGTGACGGATGCGGAACACTGCACCGAATGTGTTGGTACGCGGACGCAAGTGAGCAATCTCGCGCAAGAATTCCATAGAGTGGCCTTTCTTCTGTAATGGATATGTATTATCGCAAGTACCCAGCACTTCGATTTCACGAGCCTGTACTTCCACTTTCTGTCCGGAACCCACTGATTCTACCATTTCTCCGTTCACGCTGATACAAGCGCCGGTAGTAATCAGTTTCAGCATCTCTTCATCGAAATTAGCCAAATCTACTACGATCTGCAAATTATTTATTGTAGAACCGTCATTCAGTGCGATAAAGTTTACTTGTTTGCTACCTCTACGGGTGCGAACCCATCCTTTCACATTGACCATAGCGCCAATATCTGTGCGCTTCAACAGGTCAACAATTTTTGTTCTACCAATCTTTTCCATTTAACTTTTTCTTTTTAGATACAAGAAGACGAGGTTTCAAATGCAAGATGAATTCTTTCCTGCTTTCTTTCCCCGTCCTCTGTCAAGTTGTTATTTATTGACTTATTACTCAAACGAACCCATGCGGAGGTAGTTTACTTCTGCTTCCGACAGGTAACGCCAGTCTCCGCGACGCAGACCTTTTTTGGTCAGTCCGGCGAAGAACACACGGTCGAGTTTTACTACTTTATAACCCAGTGATTCGAAAATACGGCGAACGATACGGTTCTTACCGGAGTGAATTTCGATACCTACCTGGTCTTTCTTGAAATCATCTGTATAGCTGATCGCATCTGCATGAATTTCACCGTCTTCCAACTGGATACCGGCTGCAATCTGATCCATATCCGCTTTGGTCAGGTTCTTGTCCAGATGAACATGATAAATTTTCTTCTTCAGGAATTTCGGGTGTGTCAGCTTGGAAGCCAGATCACCGTCATTCGTCAGCAAGAGTACACCAGTCGTGTTACGGTCAAGACGTCCTACGGGATAGATACGTTCGTTGCAAGCACCTTTCACTAAATCCATTACTGTACGGCGTTCCTGTGGATCATCCGATGTAGTAACCGTATCTTTCGGCTTATTCAACAATACATATACCTTACGTTCGATGCTTACCGGTTCATCGTGGAACTTAACCACATCCGAACGCTTGATCTTCGTACCCAATTCCGTTACCACTTCACCGTTTACAGAAACCACACCTGCTGTGATAAATTCATCAGCCTCACGACGGGAGCAAACACCTGCGTTAGCCAAGAACTTATTCAGACGAATCGGTTCATTCGGATCAACGAACTGTTCCTTGTACTCGATCTGTTTCTTTACGCTATACTTAGCGTTCGGATCATAATCGCCGGTACGCGGACGAGGACGATATCCTCCTTGACGGTCGTTATTATATCTCGGACGATAACCTCCACCGCCGTTGTTGCTGCGATAGCCGCCACCTTCGCCGTTATTGAAACGGGGACGATACGGACGGTCACCACCTTCACGGTTGTAAGAAGGACGTTGAGGACGGTCGCCACCTTCGCCGTTATTAAAGCGGGGACGGTAAGGACGGTCGCCACCTTCACGGTTGTAAGAAGGACGTTGAGGAAGGTCGCCATAAGACGGACGCTCACCACCTTCGCCGCTATTGAAGCGGGGACGGTAAGGACGGTCACCACCTTCACGGTTGTAAGAAGGACGTTGAGGACGGTCATAAGAACCACCTTCGCGGTTGTAAGGACGTTGCGGGCGTTCACCTCCTTCATTATTGTTATTGAAGCGAGGACGATACGGACGATCTCCACCTTCACGATTGTAAGAAGGACGTTGGGGACGGTCGCCATAAGAGCGGTCACCGTACGAACGCTGCGGGCGTTCGCCTCCTTCATTGTTGGCATTAAATCGCGGGCGATACGGACGCTCCCCGCCTTCACGGTTGTAAGAAGGGCGATACGGACGTTCTCCACCTTCTCTGTTGTAAGACCTGTTACCATCACGGCCGGCACCTGTATTCTCTTCATTGAAAGAATTTTCGCGCCATTCTTCGTTTTCTGTGCTCATTTTTTTATTCGAATAAAATTAGACTTTGGCCTCACGGCCTATTTAAAAAACACGTTTATTATATAAGTAAACAATTAAAGCCCCGTATATGTATGGGGAGTGATTGCTCTTAACTCTTTTTTAATATCTTCGCTTACATTCAATTCTTCGATAAACTCTTTAATAGAACTTTCTGTAATAGCTTGGTTGGTGCGGGTTAACGCTTTCAAAGCTTCATACGGATGCGGATAAGCCTCACGGCGCAGGATGGTCTGAATAGCTTCTGCCACTACACTCCAACAATTATCCAAATCACGATAAATAGCCGGTTCGTTCAATAACAGTTTGCGCAATCCCTTCAAAGAACTTTGGATGGCAATCACGATATGACCGAAAGGTACACCGACATTACGCAACACTGTTGAGTCTGTCAAGTCACGCTGCAAACGGGAAACAGGAAGCTTCACAGCCAAATGTTCCAGAATAGACGTTGCTATGCCCAGGTTACCTTCCGCATTTTCAAAGTCAATCGGATTCACTTTATGCGGCATAGCGCTCGAACCTACTTCTCCGGCTTTGATCTTCTGCTTGAAGTACTCCATAGAGATGTACTGCCAGAAGTCACGATTCATATCCACCATGATGGTATTGATACGCTTCATAGCATCAAAAACAGCAGAGAGGTTATCATAGTTCGAAATCTGCGTTGTATATTCTTCGCGTTCCAGTCCCAGTTTTTCTGCAACAAACCGATTGCCGAATTGTTTCCAGTCATATTGAGGATAAGCCACGTGATGCGCATTGTAGTTTCCGGTAGCACCGCCAAACTTAGCGGTAAGCGGGCATGCTTTCAACATAGCCAACTGACGTTCGAGACGGTAAACAAATACCATCACTTCTTTACCCAGACGGGTAGGAGAAGCCGGCTGACCGTGAGTTTTGGCAAGCATCGGAATGTTAGCCCATTCTGTCGCATAGGTTTTCAACTGTGCAATCAGCTCTTCAATCAACGGGTAATAAACCTGATCCAATGCCTCTTTGATAGAAAGAGGAACAGACGTATTATTAATATCCTGAGAAGTCAGTCCGAAGTGGATAAACTCTTTATAGTCATCCATTCCGCCCATCTTGTCAAACTCTTCTTTCAGGAAGTATTCTACGGCTTTCACATCGTGGTTAGTTACACTTTCGATATCTTTAATGCGTTGTGCGTCTGCTTCGGAGAAGTTACGGTAGATATTCCGTAAAGTTTCAAACACGCTACTATCGATTCCTTTCAATTGCGGCAAAGGAAGTTCGCACAAGGTGATAAAATACTCCACCTCTACCTGTACACGGTATTTAATCAGTGCAAATTCAGAGAAATAAGCTGCCAAAGCTTTAGTTTTGCCTCTATATCGACCATCAATCGGGGATATGGCCGTTAATACATCAAGTTCCATACGTTTTCTTAGATAATTATCAGACTGCAAAATTAACTCTTTTTCCTGAGTTATAAGATAAAAGGAGAAAGAAAGTTTGTATAAAAGAGGTAAGAAATAAAAAAAGTCTCACGAATTTCTTCGTAAGACTTCCTTTTTGGTGTGGGCGTTGACGGATTCGAACCGCCGACCCTCTGCTTGTAAGGCAGATGCTCTGAACCAGCTGAGCTAAACGCCCTTGTTAATGAGCCGGAAGTGTTTCGTTTTTTGTGTGGGCGTTGACGGATTCGAACCGCCGACCCTCTGCTTGTAAGGCAGATGCTCTGAACCAGCTGAGCTAAACGCCCGTACACTTCCGTTTCAAAAGCGATGCAAAGGTACGGCATTTTTTGAATTCTGCAAACATTTCATGTATTATTTTTCAAGAAAGTTTTTGCGCAATAAAGAAAAGCTCTGATTATCAACAAATAATACAAAAAAGTTTTTTTCTCACAACTTTCACTTCGTCCAGTCTGTCTACCAGATAAAGCAACTTATTTACGAATCACCCGTGCCGGATTCCCGACTGCAACACTGTCGTCGGGAATATCTTTCGTCACAACACTCCCCGCTCCTATCACACAACGATTACCAATCGTCACACCGGGACAGATAATAGCGCCGCCACCAATCCAGCAGTCTTCACCAATCGTCACCGGATAAGCATATTCCTTAGAGCCTCTTCTTTCCTGATAATCCATCGGATGATGAGGCGTATAAATCTGCACACAAGGACCGACCAGTGTATGAGCACCAATTGTGATATATCCTCCATCCAGGAAAGTGCAATTGGCATTAACAAACACATGTTCACCCAACTTGATTCCGTCTCCGTGATCGCAATGGAAAGGCGGGCATATAATGGAAGTTTCAGGAATCCCCGGTACCAACTTATCCAATAATTCTCTATAACCCTCATCGTACGTACTCATTCCCCGCATACGTGCCAATAGTTTTTTGGCATGTTCAAAACGTACCTGCAACTCCGGTGCAGACATATCAGCCAACTGGCTACTACGCATCTTCTCAACTTCCGTCATACCTTATATTTCTTTGCCGTTAGTAAATACAAACTTCTTTTCGTTCGAAAGAGATTCGTTAAATTCAAACCCTTCCCAAGAGAAGCTTTTCAGATCCTCCGGATTTTCAATTCGATTCTTCAGAATGAACCGTGTCATTTCACCACGGGACATTTTGATATATATCACTATCGAAGCCAATTTTCCATTCTTCCATACTTGAAATTCGGGAGTGATGACATGCACCTCTTTTTCCACCCGCTTCCAATCAAACAAGCTTTTCATCTCGTCACTGGCCAAATTGCAAAGTATGCCGCCGGCTTTCTTGATGTCTTCAATGAACACATCCGTCAAACGGGACTGCCAATAAGAAAACATCGTCTGATTACCCAGTTCAGGCAGCACTACATCTCCTTCCAACCGATAGGAACGAATAACGTCCAAAGGCCTCAACAGTCCATAACAAAAAGAAGTCAGCCGCAAGTGTTCCTGCGCATATTCAAATTCTACTTTCGAGAAATCTTTTGCATTCAACCGTTTGAACACAATTCCGGTATAAGCCAATAAAGCAGGCAGTTCCGGTGTACCCTCCGCATGAAAAGCCTGATAACGCTTGTAATTTTCCACAGCTATTTTAGCATTCACACGCAACAGGCGTTCCAGTTCGTCCACCGAAAACTGTGACATCTGCAAAGCAATCCCGGAAGCTTCTTTTTGAAATCGTGGAACCGTTTTCAAAGGAACTTTCACCTTTGAAGTTTCACTCATAGTCTTGGCACAAGATAGAAGTACTAACATTGTTAAATCTGATTTTATCTTTTCGAAAAACAAAAATAAAAAATAAATCGCTTCTCTTGCTGGCTAATAGACAGATTATCCCTAAATTCAGCCAATAATTAACTTTAATCATTTATTAATAACAAAAACACCCCCATTATGACATACACACTAATCCCCCTGAAAGTGTTATGCTTATTGACAATCTTCTGTTTGTATGGCAGTTTATCCTATGCCAGCGTAAACTCTAAACCTTTTGTTGTCCCCGAACTCAAACAATGGACAGGAAAAGATGGTAATTTCACTCCGGGAACAAATGCAAAGATAGTATGCACCTCTGCAAATCCAGAATTGCTGAGAATAGCCCAAATGTTTGCCGACGATTATCAGCAAATGTTCGGAAAAACATTAAGCGTAACTCAAGGCAAAGCCACACCCGGAGACTTCATCCTATCACTGTCAGCTGACAAAAAGCTGGGAGAAGAGGGTTATGAAATCAAGATTACCGATCGGATCACGACTTCTGCCCCCCACCCTGACAGGGCTTTACTGGAGCACACGTACCCTCTTGCAAATAGCAGAACAAAGCCAGGAGCACTCATTTCCTAAAGGAATAATCCGCGACTATCCCGACTACTCCATCCGGGGATTCATGATAGACTGCGGTCGTAAATTCATTCCGATGAGCTATCTTCAGGATCTGGTAAAAATAATGGCTTATTACAAGATGAATACCCTGCAAGTCCATCTGAATGATAATGGATTCAAGCAATATTTTGATAACAACTGGGACAAGACTTATGCTGCTTTCCGTCTGGAGTCCGAAACTTATCCGGGACTCACAGCCCGCGACGGTTCTTATTCTAAAAAAGAATTTATTGATTTTCAGAAACAAGCTGCAACCAACTTTGTAGAGATTATACCGGAAATTGATATTCCGGCACATTCATTAGCATTCACTCATTACAAACCGGAAATTGGGAGCAAGGAGTACGGAATGGATCATCTTGACTTATTCAAACCGGAAACCTATCAATTTGCAGACAATCTGTTCAAAGAATACCTGAAAGGTGACGACCCTGTATTCGTGGGCAAGCGTGTGCATATCGGTACCGACGAATACTCGAATGCCAAGAAAGAGGTAGTAGAAAAATTCCGGGCTTTCACCGACCATTATATCCGGCTGGTAGAAGGCTTTGGCAAACAAGCCGTGATATGGGGCGCTCTCACTCATGCTAAAGGAGACACCCCTGTCAAATCAGAAAATATCATTATGAATGCCTGGTATAACGGATATGCCGACCCAGCAACCATGATAAAAGACGGCTACCAGCTAATCAGCATTCCGGATGCAATGGTTTACATTGTTCCATTAGCCGGTTACTATCAGGATTATCTTAACGAGGTATTTTTATATAAAGAATGGACACCGGCACATATCGGGAAAGCCGTATTCGAAGAAAAGCACCCTGCTATTCTCGGTGGCATGTTTGCCATCTGGAACGACCATGCAGGTAATGGAATTTCCGTGAAAGACATTCATCACCGTGTATTCCCTGCGTTACAAACTCTAGCAGTAAAGACATGGACAGGGAAAGAAACCAGTCTGCCATTCGAAGTGTATAATGAAAAGCGTAGTGCTATCAGTGAAGCCCCCGGAGTCAATCAATTGGGAAGAATCGGCAAGAGTCCGGCATTGGTATATGAGCGTTCTACCGTTGCTCCCGGCAGCACTTCCACTTACCCGGAAATCGGCTATAATTATACAGTCAGCTTCGACATTACCGGAGCACCAGAGAAAAGCGGAACAGAATTGTTCCGTTCACCCAATGCCGTATTCTATCTAGCAGATCCAATTCGAGGGATGATGGGTTTTGCACGCGATGGTTATTTGAATACGTTCCCATATAAAGTGAATCCGGGAGAGAAAGCGACCATTCAGATTGAAGGCGATCATCGTAGTACCACACTCAGAGTAAACGGAAAGGTTGTTGAAGAAATGAACATACAGAAATGTTATTTCAATGCAGGAAAAGATTCTATGAGTTATATACGCACATTGGTTTTCCCGCTCGAGAAAGCCGGAAACTTCAATAGCCGGATAGAGAATCTGAAAGTACACAATTATCGTGTAAGCAAATAACAGAAAACATCTATTCGCAACAAGACAACTTAAACAAAAAACTCCCCCTTTGGCATTCCAAAGAGGGAGTTCTTTTTATTTTGATAAACAGCTAAAGCAGTTTATTTATATTCCTGCCAGCTCTTGATCTGAATATCACCCAATTTCAATTCACAGAATGCTTCGATAAAGGCACTTGCCAGACGAGCATTTGTAATCAATGGAATGTTGTGATCGATTGCACCACGACGGATACGATAGCCATTCGTTAATTCACGTTTGCTATGATTCTTCGGAATGTTTACGATCAGGTCAAACTTATGGTCAGCGATCATCTTCATTACATTATTCTCTGCACCTGGTTTCTCATCCGGCCAGTAAACCGGAGTCGCGTCTACTCCATGAGCATTCAGGAATGCAGCAGTTCCGGCAGTAGCATAAATCTGATATCCCTTAGCAAACAGCATACGGCTGGCATCCAGCAAATCCACTTTCGACTTCATAGCACCGGAAGAGAACATTACTGCTCTTTCAGGAATCTTGAATCCGGTAGCGATCATTGCATTCAGCAATGCTTCAGAGAAATCATCACCGATACATCCAACTTCACCTGTAGAAGACATATCCACACCCAATACCGGGTCAGCCTTGTGCAGACGAGAGAAAGAGAACTGAGATGCTTTTACACCAATCCAGTCGATATCAAATGCAGATTTATCCGGACGTGAGTACGGAGCATCCAACATGATGCGGGTAGCTGTTTCGATGAAGTTACGTTTCAGTACTTTAGAAACAAATGGGAAACTACGAGAAGCACGCAAGTTACATTCGATTACTTTCACTTCGTTGTTACGAGCCAGGAACTGGATATTGAACGGACCGGAGATATTAAGTTCTTTAGCAATCTGACGGCTGATTTTCTTGATACGGCGTGCCGTTGCAAAGTAAATCTTCTGTGCCGGGAATACCAGTGTAGCGTCACCGGAGTGAACACCGGCAAATTCCACATGTTCAGAAATTGCGTATTCCACCACTTCACCATTCTGGGCAACAGCATCAAATTCAATTTCTTTTGTATTTTCAAGGAACTGAGAAACAACTACCGGGTATTCTTTAGAAACTTCGGCAGCCATCTTCAGGAAGTTTTCCAATTCTTCGTCATCGTAGCAAACATTCATAGCAGCTCCCGAAAGAACGTAAGAAGGACGAACCAATACCGGATAGCCTACTTTTTCTACGAATCCTTTCACCTCTTCGAGACTGGTAAGTTCCATCCATGCCGGCTGGTCGATACCCAGTTGGTCAAGCATAGCAGAGAACTTGTTACGGTTTTCAGCACGGTCGATAGAGATCGGAGAAGTACCCAATACAGGAACCGACTGGCGGTAAAGTTTCATAGCCAGGTTGTTCGGAATCTGTCCACCTACAGAGACAATCACACCGCGAGGTTGTTCCAGATCGATTACGTCGAGGACACGTTCGAACGAAAGCTCGTCGAAGTACAGACGGTCGCACATATCATAGTCAGTAGAAACCGTTTCAGGGTTGTAGTTAATCATGATAGATTTGTAACCCAATTTGCGGGCTGTCTGAACGGCATTTACCGAACACCAGTCAAATTCTACAGAGCTACCGATACGGTAAGCACCCGAACCCAGTACGACTACTGATTTTTCATTCTTATAATAGTTTACATCATAACCTTCCACTGCATAAGTCATATACAGATAGTTAGTCAGTTCCGGATGTTCGGAAGCAACTGTATTAATACGTTTTACAGCCGGGAGGATACCCATAGATTTACGATGAGCACGCACTGCCAGGTTTTCTTTCTCCATGTTTCCGGTTGGATTCAGTACGAAACGGGCGATCTGGAAGTCGGAGAAACCTAACACTTTAGCTTCACGCATTACATCGGCAGGG
>ULWU01026533.1_pt1 | contig 16685 bp, 18 predicted proteins | sample 1960661 | NCBI WGS metagenome assembly ULWU01 (sample SAMEA4835821, study PRJEB28245) | human gut metagenome | biome: gut microbiome; material: fecal sample | place: Denmark | collected 2008
GCAAATCACCCGCAGGTGCTCTGCGTGGTCAACCGCCGCAAGACGGCCCAGCAACTCTATGAGTCCCTGCCCGCCGAGGGCAGCTACTGCCTGACCACCCTGCTCTGCGCCGCCGACCGCCGCCGTCAGCTGGACGACATCCGCCAGCGGCTGAAAGAGGGTCTGCCCTGCCGGGTGGTGTCCACCTCTCTCATCGAGGCGGGCGTGGACGTGGATTTTCCCGTCGCTTACCGCGAGCAGTGCGGTCTTGACTCGCTCTTACAGACTGCCGGGCGCTGCAACCGCGAGGGGCGGCGGGGCGCAGAGGAAAGCATCGTCTACCGGTTCCGGCTGGACGAGTGTTCCACGCCCCAGATGCTCAGGCAGAACGTCAGCGCGCTGGACTACACCGCCCGGCATCAGGACACACTGGACACGCCCCGGGCCATTCAGCTCTACTTCAACGAGCTTTCCGACCTGCGCGGCCCCGACGCCGTGGACAAGCACGGCATTCTGGATGCCTTTCTCCGGGGCATCCGGGGCGGCCAGTTCCCCTTTGCACAGGTGGCGGAGGAATTCCGCCTCATCGAGAACGCTGCCCGCACGGTCTATCTGCCCGTCGGCGAGGGCGCAGCCCTCTGTGAGCAGCTGCGCAGCGGTCATGTTACCCGGACGCTGCTGCGGAAGCTGGGCGTTTACAGTGTCTCCTGTTATAAGGACCAGTTCGACAAGCTTGACGCCGCCGGGGCGCTGGAACTGCGGCCCGATGGTTCCGCCATCCTCACCGACACCAGCTGCTACAGTGAAAAGACCGGCCTTGCCATGGATGTGGAGACGGGCATCGGCCTTTACTTCTAAAAAGAGAGAAGCGGCAAAGCATACACCGCTTTGCCGCTTCCCCTTGACATCTCCGACATCAATTAAATATTTCAATCCTCATCAGAGGCATCCAAACCTCCAACGACACCAACAGTATACGGAAAAACGAACTTTTTTTCAACATGTTCCAGATAATTCCGCACAACTCCTTGACAACACTTTCGAGAAAGGATATACTAAGCTCAGAAAGGATATAGAGACATATCCGATTATCAAATAAATGAAGTTTAATAGTGAAGAGGTGGTTGCAATGGCTAACATTCATCTTAGTCTGAAAATTCAACTTCACCCGGAAAGGAGGCGATGCTGATGTCCATGCTCATTGAAGTATGGGGCGACTATGCCTGTTTCACTCGTCCGGAAATGAAGACCGAGCGTGTGAGCTACGACATGATCACTCCATCCGCTGCGCGGGGCCTTGTGGAGGCCATCTACTGGCACCCCGGGCTGCGTTATACGGTTGACCGCATCTATCTGCTCAGGCCCTTCGGCCTTGACCCCGAGGATGAAGCGTTCACCGAGGAATACACCCAGCGGCCCATCCGGTTCACCAACATCCGGCGCAACGAGGTCAAGTCCACCCTGCTGTCCTCCGCCGCCCTCAGTGCGGCCAAAGGCGGCACGCCGCCGGTGCTCTACACCTCGGAGGACATCCAGCAGCGGGCCGCGATGGTCCTGCAGGACGTCCACTACGTCATCGAGTGCCACTTCGATTTGACGGACAAGGCCGCCCCCAGCGACAATCCCGGCAAGTTCCAGGACATCCTGCGCCGACGCCTGCGCAAAGGTCAGTGCTATCACCAGCCCTGTTTCGGGTGCCGGGAGTTCCCGGCCAACTTCCGGGAGTGGCCGGGCGGCAGCATTCCGGCGCTGAAGGTCACGCAGGACCTCGGCTTCATGCTCCACAGCCTCGATTACTCTGATTCGGCTAACATCCGCAGCCAGTTCTTCCGCGCAAAACTGGTGGACGGCGTGATGGAATGCTGGGACGTGGAGGTGTTTACATGATACTCCAAGCACTCACCGCCTATTATGAACAGCTCTTGAAGCAGGGCAAGGTGGAGGCCCCCGGCTGGGACAGCCGCTTCAAGGTCAGCTACGAGCTACGCCTCGGCCCCGACGGCCAGCTCCTCGCCCTCAACGACCTGCGGCAGGAAGTCCCCAAGGGCAAAAAGACCGTCATCGCCCCCCGTGAGCTTCCTGTCCCCCACCGGGTCAAGCGTGCCTCCGGCGTCGCCGCGAACTTTTTGTGCGACAATACGTCCTATCTTCTGGGCGCAGACGAAAAGGGCAAGCCTGAGCGTTCCCGCCAGTGCTTCGAAGCCTGTGCCGCCCTCCACCACAAGGTGCTCGACGGTGTGGACTCCCCTGCCGCCAAAGCCATCCTTGCCTTTTTTGACAGCTGGGAGCCGGATACAGCCCCCACCTACCCGCTGCTGGCAGAGCAGTGGGCCGACCTGAACAACAACGCGAACCTCCTGTTCGGCTACGAATCCCCCGACGGCGCCCACTGGCTGGCCACCACAGATGACGCCATCCGGACCGCATGGCAGTCCGCCTTTGACACCTCCGATGCAGACGCCGAGACGGCCCGCTGCCTCATCACCGGCAAAGAGGCCGGCATCGCCCGCATCCACCCCGCCATCAAGGGTGTGATGGGCGCACAGGCCGCCGGTGCGGCGCTGGTCTCCTTCAACGCGCCCGCTTTCTGCTCCTATGGCCATGAGCAGGGTGCCAACGCCCCCGTCAGCGAGTACGCGGCTTTCGCCTACACCACGGCCCTCAATCTGCTGCTGGCTGACCGGAACTGCTGCCAGCGCATCGGCGACACCACCATCGTCTGCTGGGCCGAAAACGCCGCTCCCGCCTACTCAAACGCCATGCTGATGTTTTTCTGCGGCGGTGCCGAGGCGCGCGGCGTCTCGGAAAGCGACCTTGCCGCCGCACTGAAAGCCCTTTCTCAGGGACGCCCCGTCTCCTTCCTCGATGACAAGCTGGACCCGAACCAGAACTTCTATGTGCTGGGCATCTCGCCCAACGCAGCCCGGCTCTCCGTCCGGTTCTTCCTGCACAACAGCTTCGGACAGTTTGCCAAAAATCTGCAGGACCACGCCGACCGGCTCAGCATCACCCGCCCCGCCTTCGACAAGCGGGAAAACCTGTCGGTCTGGGCGCTGGCGCAGGAGACGGTCAACCAGAAATCCCGGGACAAAAATCTATCGCCCCAGCTGGTGGGCGATCTGCTCCGGGCCATCCTCACCGGCGGGCCGTACCCCGCCACTCTGCTCAACGGCGTGACCCTCCGCATCCGGGCCGAACGGGAAGTCACCCGAGGCCGCGCCGCCATCCTGAAAGCCTACTATCTCCGCAACTACCCCACCGAGCTCAACAAGGAGGTATTTACCGTGAGCCTGAACGAAAGCAGCAATGTCCCCTATGTTCTGGGGCGTCTCTTCTCTGTGCTGGAGACGATCCAGAGCGTCGCCAATCCCGGCATCAACGCCACCATCAAAGACCGGTACTTCAACTCGGCCTGTGCCACCCCGGCAACGGCCTTCCCTACGCTGGTCAAGCTGGCTCAGAAGCATCTGCAGAAGATGAGCACCCCCAACGAGGTGCATTTCAGCAAACAGCTCACCGAGCTGATGGCCCAGCTGCCCGAGACGGGCTTCCCGGCGCGGCTCAGCCTGCCGGAGCAGGGTGCCTTTGAGATCGGCTACTACCACCAGACCCAGAAACGCTACGCCAAAAAGAATGAGGAGGAATAAACCATGTCTGAGCCCATCAAGAACCGCTATGATTTCGTCATCCTGTTCGACGTCGAGAACGGCAACCCCAACGGCGACCCCGATGCAGGCAATATGCCCCGTATCGACCCCGAGACGGGCTACGGTCTGGTGACCGACGTCTGCCTCAAGCGGAAGATCCGCAACTATGTCGAGACCCTGAAAGAGGACGAAAAAGGCTATCGTATCTACATCAAGGACGGCGTTCCCCTCAACCGCAGCGATGCCGAGGCCATCAGCACGCTGGGCATCGACCCCGACCTGAAAGCTGCCAAAAAGGCCGACCCTGACATCGATGCCAAGCTGCGGGACTATATGTGTGAGAACTACTTCGACATCCGCACCTTCGGTGCTGTCATGACCACCTTCGTCAAGGGTGCGCTGAACTGCGGTCAGGTGCGCGGCCCCGTCCAGCTGAGCTTTGCCCGGTCGGTAGACCCCATCGTCCCGCAGGAAGTCACCATCACCCGCGTGGCCATCACTACCGAGGCCGATGCCGAGAAGAAGGGTACTGAGATGGGCCGCAAGCACATCGTGCCTTACGCCCTCTACCGCGCCGAGGGCTATGTCTCGGCCAACCTCGCCCGGAAGACCACCGGCTTCTCCGAGGATGATTTGAAACTTCTGTGGACTGCCATCCTGAATATGTTCGAGAACGACCACAGCGCTGCCCGGGGCAAGATGGCCGTGCGGGAGCTCATCGTGTTCAAGCACGATTCTGAGCTGGGCAATGCCCCGGCCTATAAGCTCTTCGACTCCGTCGCCGTCCAGCGCAAGCCCGATGTGGACGCCGCCCGCAGCTACCGCGACTACACCGTCACGGTGGCAGACACTCTGCCGGAAGGAGTCACCTGCGAGAGGCTGTCCTGATGGGCGGCGCAGACGACTGGCTGCCCCTGTCGGGCATCCAGCACTTCTGCTTCTGCCGCCGCCAGTGGGCGCTCATCCATCTGGAACAGCAGTGGGCGGAGAACCGCCGCACCGTCGAAGGCCAGCTCGACCACACCCGCTGCCATGACGCAAACCAGACCGAACGGCGCGGCGGCCTGCTCATCACCCGAGGGATGCAGGTGGTCAGCCGTCGGCTGGGCCTGAGCGGAAACTGCGATGTCGTCGAGTTCCGGGCCGACCCGGAGGGCATCCCCCTGCAAAGCACGGAAGGGCTTTGGAAGCCCATGCCTGTCGAGTACAAGCATGGCCGCGCCAAGGCCAGCGACGCTGACCGGCTGCAGCTCTGCGCACAGGCCATGGCGCTGGAAGAGATGCTGGTGTGCAGCATCCAGGAGGGTGCGCTCTTCTACGAGGAAACGCGGCGGCGGGAGGTCGTGCCGCTGACCGAAGAACTGCGCCAGACCACCCAGAAGATGGCCGACGAGATGCACGCCTATTTTGCCCGGGGCTATACCCCCAAGTCGAAGCCCGGCACCCACTGCAGCGCCTGCTCCCTCAAAGAGCTCTGCCTCCCCGTGCTGTATCAGCGTGCCGACCCGAAAGCCTATCTCCGCGCCCATCTGGACGAGATGCAGGAGGCTGTGCCATGAGAAAGTTTTTGAACACGCTCTACGTCCTCAACAAGGACGCCTACCTTTCCCTCGAGGGGGAGAACATCGTCCTGCTCTGCAACAAGGCTGAAATTGGCCGGGTCCCGCTCCACACGCTGGAAGGCATCGTCTGCTTCAGCTATCCCGGCGCAAGCCCTGCCCTGATGGGTAAATGCACCAGCCTCGGGGTCGATTTAAGCTTTTTCAGCCCGCAGGGCCGCTTTCTGGCCCGGGCCGTAGGCGAAGAGCGGGGCAACGTCCTGCTGCGGCAGACCCAGTACCGCATCGCAGACAGCGAGGCAGAGAGCTGTCTCTATGCGCGCAATTTCATCCTGGGCAAAGTCTATAACGCCCGCTGGGTGCTGGAACGGGCCACCCGCGACCACCCCCAGCGGGTGCCAGTGGAACAGCTCAAGCGCACCAGCGCCCAGCTGGCGGCGGCGCTGCCCCTCATCGAAGAGTGCGACGACCTCGACCAGCTTCGCGGTCTGGAGGGCGAGGCGGCACAGCGGTATTTCGACTGCTTTGATTCACTCATCCTGCAGCAGCACGATGATTTTTCTTTCGCAGGCCGGAGCCGCCGCCCGCCGCTGGACAATACCAATGCCCTGCTCTCTTTCGCTTATTCGCTTCTGGCCTCCGACTGCACGGCGGCTCTTCAGAGTGTGGGCCTCGACCCCTACGTCGGCTTTCTCCACCGCGCCCGGCCCGGGCGCAGGAGCCTCGCCCTCGACCTCATGGAAGAGCTGCGTGCAGTTTATGCCGACCGCTTCGTGCTCTCCTGCATCAACCAGAAAATCATGACGCCGAAGCATTTCCAGAAGCAGGAGAACGGGGCCGTCCTTCTCACCGATGAGGGCCGCCGCGCCTTTCTGGGCGGGTGGCAGACCCGCAAGCAGGAGACTATCACCCACCCGTTCCTGAACGAAAAGCTTCCGTGGGGCCTCGTGCCTTATGTGCAGGCTCTGCTTCTGGCCCGCACCCTGCGGGGCGATATGGAGCTTTACCCGCCATTTTTCTGGAAGTGAGGGATGTGTATGCTGGTCCTTATCACCTACGACGTCAATACCGAAACTCCTGCCGGGCGCAAACGTCTGCGCAAAGTCGCCAAGCGCTGTGTGGACCACGGCCAGCGGGTGCAGAACTCCGTGTTTGAGTGTCTGCTGGATGCCGCGCAGTATGCCGTTCTCAAGGCGGAGCTGACGGCCCTCATCGACCCTGCGCTGGACAGTCTGCGCTTCTACCAGCTGGGCAACAGCTATAAGAGCAAGGTGGAGCATGTCGGCGTTCATCCGCCCTTCGAGCAGGACGGCCTGCTGTTGTTCTGAGTTTCCCGCCCCGGTGCGAAGGGCGAGTTCTCAGCATTTTTCCGGCACCTTCGCACCGGATTTTTGTGTCATTTTGCATGATTAGGATAGCTCTTTGACCCGTTGTAAATCAAGGCTCTTCTAAATTCGTGCAGAATGTTGTATAATTTGTTTGAAAATAGAGATTTTGTCTCTGTTTTTGCTGTCGCCCTCCTCGCGGAGGGCGTGGATAGAAATAGCTCAGTCATTGTAGTGTTCCTCCTTACTTTTTGTCGCCCTCCTCGCGGAGGGCGTGGATAGAAATCATGCAGGCCTCTTTGAGAGCCGGGTAGTTGGCTGTCGCCCTCCTCGCGGAGGGCGTGGATAGAAATTTGATGAACACATAGCTCAGGTTGTTGGCCTCGCAGTCGCCCTCCTCGCGGAGGGCGTGGATAGAAATAGGAACTCGTGGCCCTGCGCAGCTGCGGCCTTGGGTCGCCCTCCTCGCGGAGGGCGTGGATAGAAATTTCGATTGCGCCGTCCACAAGATGAGCAAACTCTGTCGCCCTCCTCGCGGAGGGCGTGGATAGAAATTGTGCGAACTCTCCATCGGCTATGACCCGGTTGTGGTCGCCCTCCTCGCGGAGGGCGTGGATAGAAATTTGCTGCCGTCACGGAACTCGACGAGCACGTCGTGTCGCCCTCCTCGCGGAGGGCGTGGATAGAAATAGCTTGACCAGAGGGCAGACCTCGGCGGTCAGCCGTCGCCCTCCTCGCGGAGGGCGTGGATAGAAATCCGATCCCTTACTCGCCGGGCGTACACCTCGGGATGTCGCCCTCCTCGCGGAGGGCGTGGATAGAAATACAGATGGCACGCAGGAAGGTGTTGAAGCCACTGGGTCGCCCTCCTCGCGGAGGGCGTGGATAGAAATTGATGTACCTCTTGACGATCACGTCCGTGAAGGCGTCGCCCTCCTCGCGGAGGGCGTGGATAGAAATCGAGCCCCTTCAGCGCGCAGGCTGTGCAGGCGGGTCGCCCTCCTCGCGGAGGGCGTGGATAGAAATTGGCTGTGGGCCCTCGACAACGCCCCGACCGGCAGGTCGCCCTCCTCGCGGAGGGCGTGGATAGAAATCGTCCCGCAGTCTGCGAAGGATAAGCGGAGCAAGTGTCGCCCTCCTCGCGGAGGGCGTGGATAGAAATTCGGCGTCGGCGGGAGCGTGGGCGCTCTGGCTGTGGTCGCCCTCCTCGCGGAGGGCGTGGATAGAAATTCGAGGGTGTCGAGGGCAGCGACGACGCTGGCGCTGTCGCCCTCCTCGCGGAGGGCGTGGATAGAAATGAGTAGATGTAGCGGTTGTTGCCGTAGCCGCGGCGTCGCCCTCCTCGCGGAGGGCGTGGATAGAAATTCATTGGATCCGCGCTCGCTCGGCCGGTACGGGGTCGCCCTCCTCGCGGAGGGCGTGGATAGAAATTCGAAAGAGACGTCGCCGATGACCTGCTCCTTGGGTCGCCCTCCTCGCGGAGGGCGTGGATAGAAATTATCTGGCCGGCCGGCGCTTCGGCCCGGCCAATCGTCGCCCTCCTCGCGGAGGGCGTGGATAGAAATTTCGCAGCCTTGTCGCTGCTGGATGCTCCGACGGTCGCCCTCCTCGCGGAGGGCGTGGATAGAAATAAACTCCTCCCACAGGCTGAAACCGCCGCAAAAAGTCGCCCTCCTCGCGGAGGGCGTGGATAGAAATAGGCCCCACGGGACAGACGGCCGCAGCCTACGCAGGTCGCCCTCCTCGCGGAGGGCGTGGATAGAAATTTCGGCTTTCCGCTGCCCGAGGGCGTGATCTCCGGTCGCCCTCCTCGCGGAGGGCGTGGATAGAAATATCATCGTCCATACCCTCATCTGCGGTCATGGCAGTCGCCCTCCTCGCGGAGGGCGTGGATAGAAATCATTTTTTCATAGATCAGATACCCTCCACGCTGGTCGCCCTCCTCGCGGAGGGCGTGGATAGAAATTCTCAGTGTTACGGCCAACACGACACCTCCAAATAGTCGCCCTCCTCGCGGAGGGCGTGGATAGAAATCCTGTCATGGATAATTGTCACATGGACATCTATTGTCGCCCTCCTCGCGGAGGGCGTGGATAGAAATCCCTCAGAAATCGGCAGAATCCGTCACAATTCCGGTCGCCCTCCTCGCGGAGGGCGTGGATAGAAATGCACGGCGCACCGCGCCTAACGCATGACCTCTCGTCGCCCTCCTCGCGGAGGGCGTGGATAGAAATCGGGAAACAGCAACGGCAAAGCCGACCGAGGCCGGAGTCGCCCTCCTCGCGGAGGGCGTGGATAGAAATACCGAGCGTGACGATAAAGTCGCCGAGCGCAACTGTCGCCCTCCTCGCGGAGGGCGTGGATAGAAATCCACCTCGATTTCTGTTGCTTTTGCTTTTTTGCGGTCGCCCTCCTCGCGGAGGGCGTGGATAGAAATCAGTAATGGATAACTGTTACATGGACATCTATTAGTCGCCCTCCTCGCGGAGGGCGTGGATAGAAATAGGGCTTACGCAATGATATGGCAAGAATGGTTCAGGTCGCCCTCCTCGCGGAGGGCGTGGATAGAAATCACACCAAAATCAGCGATAAAACAGTGCAAATTCCGTCGCCCTCCTCGCGGAGGGCGTGGATAGAAATCCAGTCCTGCCGCTGTCTGAGTCTACATCCCAGACGTCGCCCTCCTCGCGGAGGGCGTGGATAGAAATTGAATTTACTCATTGGGCTTGCCCTCACATACACAGTCGCCCTCCTCGCGGAGGGCGTGGATAGAAATCTTAGTGATGGTCGATGAGTCCCGGAATACTGTAGTCGCCCTCCTCGCGGAGGGCGTGGATAGAAATTGAATTTACTCATTGGGCTTGCCCTCACATACACAGTCGCCCTCCTCGCGGAGGGCGTGGATAGAAATACTACATCTGCACCATGGAGGATGAGAGCGGCGAAAGTCGCCCTCCTCGCGGAGGGCGTGGATAGAAATTTTGCCGGACATGGATTCCGGCTTGCTGGTCTTGGTCGCCCTCCTCGCGGAGGGCGTGGATAGAAATCATGTTGGGATGGAGGCTGGTGCTATTGCACTGGAGTCGCCCTCCTCGCGGAGGGCGTGGATAGAAATTCCACCTCATACATGTAGTTCGGATGGAAGAAAGTAAGTCGCCCTCCTCGCGGAGGGCGTGGATAGAAATCTGATGATACGGGGGTAGTTGAGGGTGGTCACGTGGTCGCCCTCCTCGCGGAGGGCGTGGATAGAAATTTGATTTCGCCAAAGATAAAATATTTGCGCAGGGGTCGCCCTCCTCGCGGAGGGCGTGGATAGAAATGTGACATTGCCCTTCGTCCGCAAATTAGAAATGGCGGTCGCCCTCCTCGCGGAGGGCGTGGATAGAAATATCGCAGATGCATCATCGGGGTGCTGCTGAATCCGTCGCCCTCCTCGCGGAGGGCGTGGATAGAAATCACCATCTGGTCAATCACCTGTTGATAGTCTGCGGTCGCCCTCCTCGCGGAGGGCGTGGATAGAAATGTCTTTTTACAGTAACGGCGAAGCGGAGGGAGACGTCGCCCTCCTCGCGGAGGGCGTGGATAGAAATATCCTCCTCGTCGTCCACAGTCTCCCGTGTTGCGTCGCCCTCCTCGCGGAGGGCGTGGATAGAAATCAGTACGGCTGGTTCGAGCGGCTATTACAGTACGGGTCGCCCTCCTCGCGGAGGGCGTGGATAGAAATCGTCCATGGTCACAACCTGCCCCCCCTCAATAGGTCGCCCTCCTCGCGGAGGGCGTGGATAGAAATGTTGTCTCTCCCGGCGGTTTAAAAAAGTACACTGGTCGCCCTCCTCGCGGAGGGCGTGGATAGAAATGACCAGCAGACGGAAAATCATGTGCGCGAAGCAAACGTCGCCCTCCTCGCGGAGGGCGTGGATAGAAATTTCGGAGCGGATTTCCGTTCCACGGACTTGTGTGGTCGCCCTCCTCGCGGAGGGCGTGGATAGAAATATTGGTGGCCTTGTCAACTGGCCGTCCGAAGAAACGTCGCCCTCCTCGCGGAGGGCGTGGATAGAAATCCGCATGAAGTCCCTCAAGGATGCCTGCACGTCGTCGCCCTCCTCGCGGAGGGCGTGGATAGAAATTTGATGGCGAAGGGCATCTTGTTGTTCTTGTAGGTCGCCCTCCTCGCGGAGGGCGTGGATAGAAATAAAGCCGCCCCTTGAGCCTTGATTTTTCCAACGGTCGCCCTCCTCGCGGAGGGCGTGGATAGAAATCTGATCCCGGAAGTCTATCTGGATGAGGTCATCGGTCGCCCTCCTCGCGGAGGGCGTGGATAGAAATGTTTTGCTGTAAGTATTGGGAATAAGGACGGTGATGTCGCCCTCCTCGCGGAGGGCGTGGATAGAAATAAAGTTTCAAACCTGATTTTGCAAGGTGCGCAGAGTCGCCCTCCTCGCGGAGGGCGTGGATAGAAATCTGCCAGGCTCTGTTTTTTGCGGCCTCTGCGCGTCGCCCTCCTCGCGGAGGGCGTGGATAGAAATTAAAAACCTTACCGGAATCAAACCGATAAGTTGAGGTCGCCCTCCTCGCGGAGGGCGTGGATAGAAATCTCTTAGCTACAAACCGGATGTACAGCCAGCATACGTCGCCCTCCTCGCGGAGGGCGTGGATAGAAATCAGTGCCTTGTTATAGGCAGTGGCCTTGACGTCGGTCGCCCTCCTCGCGGAGGGCGTGGATAGAAATTGGTTGCTGCCCTGCGGCTCACCGCAACCTCGCTGTCGCCCTCCTCGCGGAGGGCGTGGATAGAAATTCCTGCCGGGGGAACTCTCCGGCGACACGAACACGGTCGCCCTCCTCGCGGAGGGCGTGGATAGAAATCATATCGGGTAGGTGGAAGCAAGCCGCACCGCACCGTCGCCCTCCTCGCGGAGGGCGTGGATAGAAATTGCGCAGTGGGTGGTGATCTCCAGCCGATCCGCGTCGCCCTCCTCGCGGAGGGCGTGGATAGAAATATGAGTCCACGCAGCGAGTTGTCGGCAGGCAGCGGTCGCCCTCCTCACGGAGGGCGCAGGTAGAAATCGACACAAAAATATGGTAAACTCTTATTAAGTTGTTGCCATGCGCTCTCTAAGGAACCGAGTATTTTGACCTATAATTCCGTCTCTTAAAGACGTTGGTTGAAATCAGTTTGTGTTCCCCAGTGCATTTTTCGACTTGAAGTCGCTCCTATTTGAGGGGTGTGGATAGAATAACATAATAATCATATCGCGGTTCTCAAAGACGTAACCAAGTCGTCCTCTTCACCGAGGGCGTAGATAGAAATTGTCACAACCACGCCGATCTTTTCAGCATCAAGGTTGCCCTCCCCGCAGAGGGTACGGATAGAAATCAGTTTCCACCTCGAATCGGGCATCGCCACAATTTTTCCAAAAAGGAGTTTTCCATGCATACCGTTCCCCTTACCCATCAGCTCGTCACCATCCAGGACGACTTTGACCTCGACAAGATCATCGAAAGCGGCCAGTGCTTCCGGCCGCAGAAACTGGCCGACGGGCGCTACCGTTTTCTTTCCGGCGGCGCACTCCTTTATCTGACTCCGCTGGGCGCTGGGCAATACGACGCTGCATGGTATGGCTCAGATTGGGAGTGCTGGGCCAACTACTTTGATTTGGGCCGGAACTATGCCGCGCTGCGGTGCAGCTTGGCGGGACAGAGCAACTATCTGGACAAATCGCTCGATTTCGGGCAGGGCATCCGAATCCTGCATCAGGATCCATGGGAAATGCTCATCACCTTTCTTATCTCCCAGCGCAAAAGCATTCCGGCCATCCGCACCGCCGTAGAACGCCTTGCCCGGTGCTGCGGCGAACCGCTCAGTGCCGAAGGCGATGAAGTCTTCCTCTTCCCCACCCCGCAGCAGCTCTGCGGCCTCTCTGGGGCGCAGCTGATGGGCTGTAGTCTGGGCTACCGCACCCGTTACATCCAGAACGCTGCCGCACAGGCTTCCAGCGGCACACTCGACCTCGGTGCTCTGGCGGCGCTGCCCGACGACGCGCTCTTTTCCCGCCTCCTCGAGCTGGACGGCGTCGGCAAAAAGGTAGCAAACTGCGTCTGCCTCTTTGGCTATGGCCGTACCGCGATGGCTCCCATTGATGTCTGGATACAGCGACTCATTGATGAGGATTTCGGCGGCCGCGACCCTTTTCCTTCCTATGGTCAGCAGGCTGGCATCGTACAGCAGTACCTGTTCTACTACAAGCGCAGCACCCGCCGCAGCGTCGCTCACAAAAAATAAAAAAGTTATTGACAACTCTCCTTTTGGCTGGTATAATAATATGCGTCGTCAGGAATGACACGTCAGCTATGGGGGATTAGCTCAGCTGGGAGAGCGCTTGCATGGCATGCAAGAGGTCAGCGGTTCGATCCCGCTATTCTCCACCAAAAAAGCACTGTACTTCGCATGAAGTACGGTGCTTTTCTTTTTTCGAGGCCAAATTTTTGGGGATGCATTGAGTTGCCTGCATGTCTTTTGGGCTTTTGCGGAAAACCGGGATGTTCCCTCAGATAAGCGGGTCTGCCTCATAACAAAAGAGACCGCTGTACAGCAAGCTGCTGCACAGCGGTCTCTTCTTCTTTTTTAGCTCCGCGGGATGGCCATTCGTCGCTCTGCTTTCTTTACGAGCCATGCTCCCGTCCATCCACAGGCAGCTCCCAAAATGACACCACCCAGAATATCCGTCGGGTAATGGACACAGAGGTACATCCGCGAGAATGCGATGAGAACGCCTACCGGCAGAGCCGCCATCGCCCACTGCTTTTTCCCGGCCAGCCAGAGGGCTGTCACCGAGGCGAAGGACGCCGCCGTATGGCCCGAAGGGAAGGAGAAATCGTCCGGGTGCGGGATAAGCAGCTGTACCTCCGTGAGGATGTCGCATGGACGGACGCGGGCCACCAGCGGCTTGAGAAGAAGATTGCAGAGGACAGCGTCGATGAGGAGCGCCGCAGCCAGCACGCAGCCGACCCGCCGCGTTTTGCGGAACACCAGCAGCAGCGCTGTCAGCGTCACCCAGAGAATACCGGAGTCTCCCAGACGGGTAATAAAACCCATGCTTCCATCCAGCATGGGGCTGTGCAGGGATTGCAGGGCGGTCAGGAAGGTGAGTTCGGCGTTCATAAAGCTCCCTCTTTCTCGTTTCGTTGTGTACAGGATACCAGAAGTTTATGAACAGAAAAGCACAAAGTCTTAAACAGTAGTTAAAACAGTCAGCCCCGCCGCTGAGTTTTGCAGCATTTCAGCTCCCGGCGTTCCTGATGGACAAGGGAAAAATTAAAAAGAAAAGCAGCCTGAAATTTTCATCTCAGACTGCTTTCACTATGCCGGTGGTGGGGGTCGAACCCACACGTGTTATTAGCACAAGGGATTTTGAGTTTTGGCAACTATTTTCCATCTGGTGCTATCTGATGATATCGAGTGATATCTGATTCCCGACTGACATCCAACTTTTTGGCGGTGTTGCGAATAAAAGATTGATTTCTCTTTGGTTTTTCGATTGTTTTTCCCTCTGCTCCATTTTCCGGGTTTGGAGTGTCGAAAAGGAAATTGGAGGGATATTTAGAAGGGATGCAGAGCAAAACGCCTCTCTGCTTAGGCACAAAATGAAAGGAAAGTCAAGGATAATGAACAAAATTCAAGCAAAAAAGTTTTACAGGAAAATGTTTGCAAACTATCCCGATGTTCTCACTGTGGAGGATGCAACAAAATTACTTGGCTTCAAAAGTCAAACTGCCGTGATACGGCGGATACATCAGCACAGGATTCGCTGCTTGAAAAATGGCCGATCATACATGATTCCAAAAGAGTATCTTATCGACTATCTTTTGGATGACTAACCATACTTGCATTATACTGCAATGCGCACTGCTTTTCAATACGAAAATGGTGCGCTTTTATTTTTTTTTATATGGGAGGTCAAGTCTTGAACAGCAAAAAGAACAGAAAGTTGAAAAAGCAGCATGATCCTTGATTATTTCTACGGACAAGCCGGAGAGCTGTTTTCGTTCTACCGCATTCCAAAGGCTCTTTTTCAGGAGCAGCGGTTTCAAAATCTGTCAACCGATGCCAAAACGCTGTACGGCATCCTGCTTGACCGCATGAGCCTGTCCGTGAAAAACGGCTGGCTGGACGAGCAGAACCGGGTGTTCATTATCTTCACGATAGAGGATGTCAAGAGGGCGTTGTGTTGCGCAGACAACAAAGCGACAAAGCTGCTCCGGGAACTCGAAAAGTTTGGTCTGATTGAACGAAAACGACGAGGCTTGGGCAGGCCAAGTTTGGTGTATGTGAAAAACTTTTCGGCAGAATCTTCAAATTCACGATTCAAGAATCGTGAAAATCACGAATCTGGAGGCTTCAAAACCACGAGTCAAGACCCTGCAAAATCACGATGTAATAAGACTGATGAGAATAATACTGAAATGAGTGAAACTTATCCCTTCCACTCAGAAGAGGCGGACGGGATGAACAAACGCGAACAACTGGAAGAATATTTTTCGCAGTCTTTGGAGGTGGACACCCTGCTCCGGCTCTGCCCGGACGATGAGGACACCATCTATCAAATCGTAGAGTTGCTGGTGGACACCTGCGCCACCAACCGCAAGATGCTGCGCATCGCTGGAGACGATAAGCCTGCCGAGGTGGTGCGCAGCCGGTTCATGAAGCTGAACGCTGACCACATCCGCTTTGTGCTGACGTGCCTTGCAGAGAACAGCAGCCCAATCCGAAACATGAAACAATATCTGCTTGCCTCTCTGTACAACGCACCGACCACAATGCAGCTAGTCTATCAAAATCGAACAAACCATGACTTTGCGCATGGCTCACCAAGGGGGTGATTTTATCGCAAAGAAATGTACCACGATTGCCATTGTCAACCAGAAAGGCGGCACTGGCAAGACCACGACCTGCGAAAATCTGGGCATCGGCCTTGCTGCCGAGGGCAAAAAAGTCCTGCTTGTAGATGCTGACCCGCAGGGCAGCTTGACTATCAGCATGGGCTGGCAGCAACCGGATGAACTGCCCACCACACTGTCCACCCTGATGGCCAAAGCTATGAATGACCAGAGCATTCCGCCCGGTGAGGGCATCCTGCACCATGACGAGGGTGTTGACCTTATCCCCGCCAACATCGAACTGGCGAGTCTGGAAGTTTCCCTTGTCAACTGCATGAGCCGTAAAAAAGTGCTCATGCAGGTGTTGGAAACAGCGAAGCGCAAGTACGATTACATTTTAATCGACTGTACGCCGTCGCTTGGGATGCTGACCGTGAACGCGCTGGCCGCAGCAGACACCACGCTGATTCCGGTGCAGGCGCAGTACCTTCCTGTCAAGGGTTTGGAACAGTTGCTCCAGACTGTCCAGAAAGTTAGGCGGCAGATAAACCCGCACTTGAAAATCGAGGGCATCCTGCTGACCATGACAGACAGCCGCACCACTTACGACAAGCAGATCAGCAATCTGATCCGCCAAGCCTACGGCGGAAAAATCAAGGTCTTCGAGCCGACTATTCCGCGCTCTGTCCGAGCGGCTGAAATCAGCACGACCGGCGAAAGCATCTTCCAGTATGACCCCAAGGGTAAAGTGGCAGATGCCTATAAGTCTCTCACAAAGGAGGTGCTGGCGGATGCCGAAAAACGGCTTAAACGTAGCGCTGAAAGGAGTCGATGAGATTTTTTCGACCGAAGAATCCCGACATGCAGAGCAGCGGGAGCAGGTACAACAGATTCCTATTGCAGAGTTGTTTCCATTCAAAAACCATCCATTTCGGGTGCAAGATGACGAAGAAACGGAGAACGCTGTCAAAAGCATCTCGCAGTACGGTGTGCTGACGCCGCTCATCGCCCGCCCACGCCCGGAAGGAGGTTATGAAATTATTTCTGGCCATCGCCGCCAGCACGCTGCACAGCTTGCAGGTTTGGAAACAGTGCCGGTCATTGTCCGTGATATGTCGGACGATGCCGCCACCATATTGATGGTGGACTCGAATCTCCAACGAGAAAACATCCTGCCCAGTGAGCGCGCCTTTGCATACAAGATGAAGATGGAAGCAATGCTGAAGAAAATTGTTCTTTTCCAGATTTCTCTCTTTGTAGCGTTTCTAGCTCTGATGGCAAGGTGGCTGCTAACCCTGTC
>ULWU01006563.1_pt1 | contig 16352 bp, 9 predicted proteins | sample 1960661 | NCBI WGS metagenome assembly ULWU01 (sample SAMEA4835821, study PRJEB28245) | human gut metagenome | biome: gut microbiome; material: fecal sample | place: Denmark | collected 2008
AGACGGATTCCAGAACGAGCAAATTGTTAGACGCTATTATCGATGGAGAATTCGATATTGATTGGTCTGGAGAAATTTATGGATTCTGGTTTGATTCTGATGATGAACAGGATACGCTGTATACTGACTACAGTGGCGCACAGGATATTATCGTACATAACATTTGTCAAAAAACAATTCAGCGCGTGTTGCTGAAAAAGACTCCCTCGGAGGAAGTGGAGTTTATCCGAGAAATTGGTGCGTTAGAGCAGGAGGATGAACCTGCAAATGAAGAATTCGATGCATTAGATGATGACTTTTCTGAAACGGTCCATGAAGACGACGCTATAACTATGCCGGATACTCAGGAAGATATGGATACTCCAACAAATCTTCCGGAAATATTGGAAGAAGACAAAAAATCTGTTGCAGTGCTGGTGTCCCCAAAGGAAGAAGAAACGATTCAGCCGGAGATCCCAGTTGAACCGGCTGCAGAAATTGCTTTGACTTCCGAAACAGCTGATTTGGATAAAACATCCCCCATTGAAGAAACGCCTTTAGAAGACGTCCGCTTGCTTATCGGTAAGGAGAAACGAGGCACAGATGTTTTTTGGGAATTTGGACACCCGAAGCTAAGCAACCGGCATCTTTTGATCACAGGAACTTCTGGTCAAGGAAAAACATACTGCATTCAGACACTTTTGTTGGAACTTGCTAGACAGGGCATCTCAAGCGTGATTTTTGACTATACAGATGGTTTTTTGCCCAACAAATTAGAGCCTGAATTTCAGGAAGCGCTCGGCGAAAAAATTGAACAGAAAGTTGCGGTTGTAAATCGAATTCCGGTGAACCCATTCGTCCTTCAGAGTGTTGAAATTCCCTCCATAGGTAGTATTCCTGAAAATGCCTCTGCCGTGGCAGGAAGAATTTCAGATATACTGACACATGTTTATGGATTTGGCGACCAACAGAGAGCCGCTATTTACAAAGCATGTAAAGAAGGCATTGACCGTTATGGCGCGCAGATGAGTTTTGCTCGGTTGCAAGAGCTGCTCGAAGAAAGTAAGATAAAAGAGGCAAAAACTGTCTCTTCTAAGATGACGCAGTTCTTTGATAATGATCTGTTTGACACATCTAACTCGTTTGACTGGAAGGATATTCTCAATAACGACGGAAAAGTCACAGTAATCCAATTGACGAATCTTGATCGAACCTTACAGACGATCATTACTGAAATCACGCTTTGGGATGCCTGGTATAGTCTGACAAAGTTCGGAAACAAGGATACTCCGTTTGTTGTTGTTTTGGATGAAGCGCAAAATTTGTCGTTTAAGAGCGGGTCCCCGGCTGAAAAAATCCTGCGTGAAGGACGAAAGTACGGATGGTCTGCTTGGTTTGCAACGCAGTTTTTAAAGGGTGCACTTGATTCTGGCGAGATTTCTAACTTGCAACAAGCTGCCGAGCGTCTTTACTTCAAACCGTCCGGAGAAGAAATGAATTATATCGCTGGACAAATTGCAAGCGAACGAACCGAAATACAGGATTGGTATAACAGACTTAAAAATATGCAAAAGGGTCAATGTATAGTTCAGGGAGACAGAATCAAACCAAATGGAGAATTTGGTTCGATTCAGCCCGCTCTCGTTAATGTGACCAGTTTTGGAGAACGAAAATGAGTGAGAATGTTAATTTTCATATGACGTTTCCTCCGACGCCTGCATACATAGGTCGTCTTCTAAAAATAGCAGATGGTCGTGTTCGCACTGTGGCAGAAATCGCGGAAGAAACAGGCATTCCAGAAGGCGCATCTTCTGGAAAAGTCCGCCCACATATTCAGTATGCAAGTTACATGGGGTTGCTTAATTCTTCGGATTTTACGCGAACTCCTCTTGGTAAAATCGTATATCTAGAAGACTGTATGCTGACAGAGAAATTGACTCAGATGTTATGTCATGTCAATATGATCTCGCCAACGGGTGCTCCTATGTGGAGATATTTGTTCCATGAATTATTTCCAGAGAATCAAGGCCATATTAGCAACGGATTGATTTCAGATTCGATGAAGATCAAATTTGGTGCAACTGCAAAGTTCGCACCGTTGATTACAATGTATACTAAGCAATTTACGGAGTTGAACCTGATTTCTTTGGAAGGCGACTATATCATACAAAATCCATCCGCTTTCGATAAAGATCTTCTCTATGTTTATGGATATGCCCTTTTTAATGAGTGGGAAGCTATTTATCCGGAAAAAACTGAGATCACCGCGGTTGATTTGGAAAAGCTATGTTTTAGGCATACATTTGGATGGACTCAAGCGGAAGAATATGAAGTGCTGGAAAAATTGTGCCTAGCATCCGTGATTGGTTTGAATCGCCAATTGGTGCCTTTTACAGTTCGAAAATTAACCTCAAAAAGTGAAATGCTGCCCAAACTCTATACTTTACTTTTTTAAGAAAGATGTGGTGAGAAATCGTGCGGTTTGATGAGATCCTTTCTTTCCGAAGTGACCTATACTTTGAGGGTGCAGTCCAAGCAGATTGGTTCTATAATCCTTCACAATCTAAAAAAGCCTCGGAGAGTTTTGTCTTTCACGGTCCTCAAAATCATGCGGTCACAACAGAAGAAGTTGGATATCGCAATTTGATTGATACGGCGAGCTTTGCCCAAAAGATAGTAGAAAAGCTAGAGGACTCTGGCGAGCATGATAATCCGTTTACGCTTGCAATTGCTGGATATGGTACCGGTAAATCACATTTAGCAGTAACGCTATCGGAATTTTTGTCAGGACCATCCTTTCACCCGGATGTTTACCACAGTATTCTGGCTAATATCAAAAAAGCAGATCCTGGGATAGGTAGAGAAATCCAAAACTCTTTCACAAGCAAGAATCTAGTTCTTACATTAAACGGCGTTAATGATTTTGATCTTCACTATGAACTTCTTCGTACAGCACAAAAAGCACTGAAACTGTACGGAGAATCAGAAGAAATTATTCAACAACTCGATCGAGCTCACGAAACCGCACGTATCTTTTTGGGTAATAGCTTTGCAAATATGCAAACCGCCTATGAAGCATGTGCACATAAGCGTGGCGTAGTATTACAAGGGGCAGACCTGCAAAAATATCTCGACAATACGATTTCTGATGATGATACCTATGAAATCGTAAATGAGGTATACCACTCTATCAATGGCCACTACATCCGCTGGGATGAGGGCGTTTCTGCAAAACAGATTCTACAGATCCTGTTAAATGAGTGTTGTGGCAATTATGGAAGCTTTGATAAAATAATCATTCTTTTTGACGAATTTGGGCGATTTTTGGAATACGCATCTGCGAATCCAGGAAGAGCCGGCGACTCCGCACTTCAGCAAATCTTTGAGGCAGTTCAAAACGCAGAAGGAGATATCCAATTTATCGGCTTTATTCAGGCGGATATTAAAGCCTATCTTCAGCGGGTTGATAAATCAAGTAACATTAGTAGATATATCGACCGTTTTGATGCTAGCGACAAGGTCTATCTATCTTCTAATCTGGAAACGATTTTTGCAAATTTGATCGAAGTGAAAAATTCAGCAATGTTCCAATCTTGCATTGCAAATTATTTTTCTACGCATCAAACAGAAATACAGGATATCTACCAGTGTCTGCAGAGATGGCTTCCGATGAAGGGTGTCTGGAAGCTCCTTCCCACCTTTGAGAAAAACATTATTCTAGAACTTTATCCGCTGCATCCAATCTCAACGTATCTATTAACATCGCTGACCGACTGGCTGCAAAATCGATCTTCGCTGACATTGCTCAATGAAAAATTCCATTCAATGTCAGCACAAGAAATTGAGAGTGGAAAAACAATTCCTTGGATTCGTCCAATAGATCTTATCTCTGGAAACTTTTTTGTTGAATTGCTCAATGCGGAAGAACAAGGCCGACAGCGAAGCCAGATCTGTATTTTGTACAATGCAATCCTGACAAGATACAATAGCAAACTCTCAAAGAATGAGCGGAATGTTTTGCTGGCAAACGTTATCCTTCGAATTTGCCATTTTGCGACGGAAAGCCGCGATGATGCGCTTAAAGCAATCGCTTTTTGCACAGCACTTTCAAGAACGGAAATCGTTGAGGCGATTTCGACGCTTGAAAACGAATACGCTGTTTTGGAATATGATGCACGCGCGAACTGTTTTGACTTCATAGCAGACGCAGTTGGAGCAAATGAATTCCGTCGTTTTGTCCAACAAAAAATAAGGGAAATTCCCTTTTCTCCTGCCATTCTTGAACGAAACGAAGCCGTTCGTTCGTTTGCAAAGATCGATGAGCCGTTCGTAACGCCTTTTGGTGAAATGCATGGTATCCAAACGAGCGAGTGGGCTTTTCAACAACAACTTCTTTCGGCGGAGCAGCTAAACAGTACTGCGTTTGAGCTCTATGTAGATCGTTGGCGAAAATCGACAGCACCAGAGCAACCCAAAGGTCTACTAGTATGGGTGTATTTCAACAAAGATACTGAAAGCAAAAAAATCGAGGCCATTCCTCAATTGGTAAAAAAATACTGTAGCAATCGTCCTATTGTAGTTTTAGCGTTAAACGACGCAGATGGCGCGCTACAAAATGCAGTTGTTTCATATCTGGCATACATACAAATGGATGATGCTAGCAGACAACGCTATGTTCGGTTCTACGAAGATGGGTTAAAAAAGGCTTCTGACATCCTTGAAAATCAATTCGATTTATTAAAACGGGAGCGTCAGGTGTTTACCCCCGTTGGACTAGAGAGAACAAGTCTTAGAATGGCAAAATATCTAAGTGATATTTTTGAAACAACTTATCCACTTGTTGTCCCGTTCGACTTCGAAAACTTCGGAAAAAAATCAGTAACAAAGGGTCGAAAGCTGTTTTCTTCAATTGCTCGTATGATTGCTGCAAACGAGTCGGAACAGTTCTTTAAGGTTCAGAGTGGTGAACTGAAAAGTCGATTTGATTCGCTGCTAAGATATGGGGAGTACGCATGGAAAACTGTAAGCCAGGATTACACTTTAGTATATCCTCAGAATCAGTCTGTTGCGCGTGTCTATCAGATATTAGAAAATCAGTTGCATGAGCAACGATATCTTGATTTTGGAGAGACGCTTGAGGTCCTGTACAAGCCGCCATATGGCCTCAATCAATATAGTGCGGTTCTGCTGCTGTTGATTTTGGCCATTAACGAAGGGTATCATACAAAGCTTTCCGTTTCGGCGCAAAAGTATACTGTTTCCTCATGGAGCATTCAGGTGTTTGGGGAAACAAAAGTTGAATTAAAAACTTTTGCGCTTACAAAGCTGTCGGTGATCGACATTGCAGAGACTACCCAAAAGTATGTATCGCTGTTTAAACGTGTAGAAGATGTTTCGGACCTCGAAATTTTGCTATCATTAAAGTGTGAGCTAGATGACCTACAGCAGAGCGAGGAACTTCCTAAAGAATTGGAAATGCAGTATAAGCTAGCGTCTATCAAGCTTACCGCAGCTACCATGGCGGAATCTGCATACGACAAAAAATTAGGCGAGTTGCAAACAATATATAATACTGCGTTAGAAAACAAGAATTTGGGCTCTTTTATAACTGCTTACCAAAATGCATCTCTTATGACTTCTGTTATAAGTATGAATGGTTTTACGTTTGCGTTTTCTAATTTGCAGATTCAACCATTTAAGGAAATTCAAACTAAGTCTAAGAATTATTTAGATACAAATCTGTCTGAATGGCTTCCTACGCAACGCTGTCAAGCTGTCGCTGAAATGGACCGGTACGAGCACCGAATGAAAAAACTCATTCGTTCTTTGGAAGAAATGGGATATGTTTCAGAAGCTCGAACGGCACGAGGCATTTTAGAAAAGGAACTTGAAAGCAGCGCAAAGATTCAACGACGAACGAAACTAGTTAGCGAAACAACAACATTTCTGGAACACACGGATAATATTCGCACGGCCAGTTCTTTGCAAACTCTGGATGAATTTCAGTCATTAGGGAAAAAGCTTATTGCAGAGTATGCGCAGTACCCAGCAGAAGAGTTTACGCTCCAACAGAAAAAATTGTTTAAGACTCTAGCTGGAAAAGTTTCTGACATTTCCAATATCATGGCATCTCGAAAGAAGGAAATGGATGAGATTTGGAATGATCTGTACGATTTGGAGTCGTTGTCGGATCTAAAAACAATCGGAAACAGAATAGGGGCTCTTTTGAATGCAGGGGTTCCCGCTAATGATCGTGATGACTTTGAGAGTTTGAGAAACTTCATTGATGGTTTTTGTACGGATGCGGATTTATTCTATCGGATGGATGACGATCGACACTTGTTACAGGAAACATATGACCAATACTGTAAAAAATATGAGACCTCTGATGCTGATGTGGACGTGAAGCCATTGTTAGATAAGATTTATTCAACGAGAGTCAATCAGTTGAATAATCTTGATAAACAATGGAAGAAAAAGTATCTGGAGCAAAATTTTCCAAGGTTGACTGTGGAACAGTTGAAAAACTGGAAAGAAGAAGTTGTACGGATGCCGGGATATCTGACTTCTGAAACCATTGCACAGATTGAATCAACGGCAGCCACAGTTAATGCACTATTGATTAGGAAGAAAGTTGATTATATTGTTTCGCTGATCAATGATCTTAATGCTGAAGAGCGAAAAGAATTGCTAAAAAGTCTTTCTCAAAACTAAAATGGCGTTGCTACTATAAGGTGCAAAGCAAACCGAAAAACAAATGTAGAACAGAGGCACTGAGTTGAACTTAGTGCCTCTGTTTTGTATATGTCTTATTTTATAAAACAATTATCTTTTGTGTCTTGCTTTGAATAGAAAAAGACGATACAATAATGGAAAAGAAAACGTGCATCAGTCAAATAAGGTGGTGGAGGCGATGGGCAAGGCAACAGTCTACTGCATTATGCACACGGAAAGATGTGTGGCACAGGTGAGTACGGCTGGTGAGTGTAAAATTTATTTTGAAGATTTCATGCCCTATGGTCTAGTGCTGAAAGAATCGAATGACTTTGATACTCGAATCAATAATGTGATTAGCTTCCATTCATGGTGTGCATCTCGGCTGATACCACGTGACCGTACTTATGCAAAGGAAATTCTGAACAGCATTGGCGCATCCCAGAGTGTTACGGATCGGAAGCGTGCACAGATTGCGCTTTCGTACCATTGCCTGTCTCTGCTGGATGTGTTCTGGGTAAAAGAAGAAAATGAGACTGTCCGATTTGAGGATATCAATCTCTACACACTCTCTTTAAGCAATGCTCTTGTGGATATTGCACTGCGTGGGCATCAGATGACTGTGACAAATGCCCATCTTTTGGCAAGTGATTTGTCCACTGGCGGATGCTATCCTAAAGCGTGGGTGCGCAAAGAGGAAGGCTTCTATCTTTATAAAGCTGGCGGACAAGATGCAGTCGAGCGTGAGGTGCTGGCAAGTAAAATCTGCCGATGCTTTGACTGTCATCAGGTTTTGTATGAGCAGGGGATGTTTGAGAATGAGCCGGTTTCCATCAGCAAAATTATGACCTCGCAGCGATATAGCCTTGTGACTTATGCGGCCTACGGTGTCTACTGCACAAATCATGATTGGAACACACTGGATAAAATTCTGGAGTTGGATGCTCACGGATACTATATGATGAACATTCTGGATTATCTGGTGGGCAACACCGACCGCCATTGGGAAAACTGGGGACTGTTGGTGGACAATGAGACGAATCAACCTATCCGGTTGCATGATCTGATGGATTTTAATCGAGCGTTCCAGCAGTATGATACACTGGATGGTGCAAACTGCCTAACTGTTGGAAAGCGGCATTTGAGCCAGAGAGAGGCGGCTATGGAGGCAGTAAGAAATATAGGCTTGAACCGGAATTGTGACATAGATGCTTCTATATTTGGAAAGCAGATGATTTGCGAAAGAAGACTTCGGAAGCGGCTAGATATTCTCACCAACACGTAGGATGATGTGTAAGGCTAAAGGGTAGAAAATGAACATTTTGATTATCGGAAATGGTTTTGATTTGGCACATGGATTGCCTACAAAATACTCGGATTATGTTGATCAAATAGCAGAACACCAGGGGATTTATGAATACTTATGGGAAACTCAAGGTGCAGATAATGAAAAAACTGTCCTTTATAATAGAATAAGAAAATCTGTACTATTCAAATATATTGAACAACAGCGTGAAGCGGGATGGGTAGACTTCGAAAACGAACTGCGAAGGATTATTGAGGGAATTTGCGAACTGGAGAACTGCTTGGCAAAGCATTCAAAGAAAAATGAAGATGGAAGCTATACAGAAAGGTTATATTTAAAGAAGGGAACATTGACAGAATGTTCCCTGTTTTTGAAAATGGTTTTGTATGAAGGCGGGAGAGGCCCTTGGACGCAAAGCGGGTTTGATGAGTTGGAAAAGGATGTACTCAGTCAGGCTATGGATTTTGTTGAGTTGTTCAAAGAGTATATTGTATGGGTGACAAAAACAAAAATTCCGGAAGTTAAGAAAAAACAGTATTTCGAAAATTTTAAGGTTGATTTTTTCCTTTCATTTAATTATACGACAACTTTATTTAAGGCTTATCAGAAACAAATCAATGCCGATAAGTTTTGCTTTGTTCATGGAATGATTGATGAAAATCCTGATTCTAAAATAGTAATGGGAGTAGGAAGTGACTTCTATAATGAAGAGAAACATGAAAAGTTTTTGGAGTGCTTTAAGTTTTTTCAAAGGTATCAATACAAAAGTGAAACAAGTCTAAATTATTTGCAGTGGATTGATTACTTTAGAAATCAGAATGTTGATGATTTGGATGAAGACGAAAATAGGCTGCAAATCCATATTTACGGTCATTCGCTGGACTTGACTGATAAAGACATTCTGTTGCCTTTTTTTGAACTGAAAAATGCAAATGTTTGGATTTACTATTATGATAAAAATAGTAAACTTAGTTTGCAAAAAAATTTAGTTAGAATACTAGGTAGGAAAAAGTTTTGTGAATATATGCTATGTGAAAACCCTAAAGTGATTTTTAGAAGGATTGTAGAGCAAGGGGATTTTTATAAATTAGAAGATTAACCATATGCTAGAGGAGCTATTCTATGGAAAAAAAGAAAGTAGCAGACCTTTATCAGGCAGTAGATGATGAAGGTCAAAAAATAATGGTTGAGCAACTTCTTCCAGACGTTGCAAAAACTGTCGGTGGAGTACTAGTTAACGAAAGCGTAGGTGCGCTTATAGGTGGAATACTTGGTGCAGTTTGTCCGACGGTAAACAATATAAGGATGTCATATCGCCAAAACCGTTTGGAACGAAATGTGAACAGTGTTTTGCTAGCTTTGCTAAAGAGGCAAGATGAGCTAGAAGTAAGGATTGGCGAACTGCAAAAGACCAATCCTAAATGCTTGAGAAATGTAACAGAAGCACTTTTAGATAATACCGTTGATGAAATTCAAGAGAAAAAGATTGAATATAACATCAATGGATATGCTAACATACTGAATGGCTCAGAAGTTAATGAAGACTTTTCACTAACATTTTTTAAGACATTGGCGCAACTCAATGAATTAGATATAAGAATTTTGAGGTGTTATGCTGGTTATATGGGTGATGGCGGAGAAAGCGTTCAGGACATCTGCGAAAATACAGGGATAGATTATACACAAGTCAGATTTGTCAAGGAAAAATTGAGTCGGTACGGATTGCTGCAGAGCAGAAACGAAGAGATAAACGATAAAAATATGGAAAGCATGGTCAAATACATGCAGGATGTTGAGCGAGAAAGCCATAAAAGCAAGCCTAAAGATGTAAAAGTACCAAAGTTGAAAAAACCGTTTGGAACAGACTCGTATTCAATCACAATGCTAGGACGGCGGTATTTAGCTTTAATGCAACTGTGAAAGACCATTTTGGGCTTATAAAACAAAAAAAATTGCTTTGGAAGTGTTTGGATTTTTATGACATAGATGTATCTTAAAGGCGCCGTTTGTATAGGACCACTTTATTCTTTGAATTATCACTATACTTTTCCGATTGTATTAAAGAATGCGAGCCGGTAATACTTGACGTATGATATAACGTTTGCTACAATAAAATTGATGACGAATGTTATACTTGCGGGAGGTGTCCAATGAACACTGTCTTTGAGATCCGTTCAGCTTTACAATGGAGCCAGTCGAAATTGGCGGATGAAATCGGAGTGTCCTTTGCAACCGTAAACCGCTGGGAAAATGAAAAATCTACGCCGAATCGTCTTGCACAGGAGAAAATGCTTGCGATTTGCGAAGAACATCATATCACGTTGGCTGAAATTATACACGATGCTATTATCGGAGATGCTGCAGAAATCTCTGCTATGCATCCGGATAAAATGGTTTTATACCATGGCTCCAAATCAGGCATTCAGGGGAAAATCAAACCAGCCAGCCGTGACCGCTGTGACTTCGGAGCTGGATTTTATATGGGAACTGATCCGCTCCAGCCGCTTACGCTGATCTGTGACTATGAGCAATCTGTTTTTTATATTTTATCGGTTGATCTTCATAGCTTAAAAACTTTGGATGTTCCGGCTGATATTGAATGGGCTATGCTGGTAGCATATCATCGTGGTAGAATGGAAACCACACGAGGAACGAAGTTCTTCCAGAAGTATCAGGAGCTGGATAAAGGCTATGACATGGTGATTGGCAGCATTGCAAATGATAGAATGTTCTATGTTCTGGATAGCTTTTTTGAAGGAACGATTACCGATACGGCATTGGTGAAAAGTCTGTCTGCTCTGAAACTTGGACGTCAGTATGTTGCTATTACGCAGAAAGCCTGTGATGCGGTCAAGATTGAGCGTGAAGTCAAATTGCTTTGGATGGAACGGCAGGCACTGAAGAAGGCCAGCGAGCAGAACCGTAGTAATGGCATTGCATTTGCAAACCAAATCTGCAAAGAGTATCGTAGAGAAGGCCGCTTTTTTGATGAAATCCTTGATGGTGCAAAGCAGAGAAGGTGAATCGTTATGGACCTGATTCAATTGAAACTATGCGATATTCAGGGCCGCTTGTTTGAGCTTTCTTTGCAAGCGGGCTATGACAGCGAGGATTTCATGAAGCGGTTCATGCGCTCTAAGGTTGCCCGAGATCTGGATTCGGAGTACAACCGGATGCAGTGGGCGGGAGAAGAATATCTTCTGGAAGAATTTGCAGACGAGTGCCCTCAGACGCAAAAGGACAATGCCCAGTATGATAGGGAAGTAATGTATTGGGCAGGCTATCTTTACCGTTACTGGCATATTCTGACCAACGAACCCAGCAGGGAGATTTATGCGCAGGCTTCAGCAAAGACCATGAACACAAACTATCTGATGTTCCACACCATGGCTCCAGAGCTGGCAATTGAAGACTTGAAAGAACTGCACCAACAAAAGAAACAATCTAAAAAACAAAAATCGAGAAAACCAGAACAGCAGATTTAGTGCCGGGTAAAAACTGCCGTTTGTAGCAGATCTGTAGCAAATTACTTTCATTTAACGATTCATCGTCCCAAAAAACGAAAAGTCATCATGCATCACACGCAGGGGGTCTGGGGTTCGAGTCCCTAATTCTCCACCATACAGTTCGTACCCGAACCCGATTCTTTATGAGAGAGGGTTCGGGTACGTTTTTTGTTTACGGGAAGTCCTACGGCGAGAGTACGCAGAACGGCAAACAGGAGCAAGTAAAGGCAGGGTATCACCGTGGCGGTGGTATCCTGCCTTTTGTGCGATACCATCTCCGAAATCTTTTTCTTCACTTTTTCTCCTTCATGCAGAATCCCCCTGTCCATCCCGGCAGATGCTGGAACGGGCAGGGGGATTCTGGCTTGTTGAGCGGTTGTGTTAAATCAGGCCGAGGTGCACAAAGGCGTTGTACAGGCCGTCTTTGTGCACCTCGTCGGTCACATCGTCGGCGGCTTTGGCTTCCGGGCCGCCGCTGCCCAGAGCCACGCTGTACCATAATCATAGAGGGTCCTGGTCTTCGGAACAAGGGTGGAATCTGCCGAAAAACAACGGCTGAGGTTGGTACAGTTGCACAAAGGCGCGCGGCCCTGCAAAGAAGCTGTAAAATTTGCGGGGCGGGGTTGACGAACGGCTCCGGCCGTGGTAAAGTAATGGGCGGAAAAGGCCAAAGTGCCTTTTTACGACAGAAAAACGAGGTGGTCGTCATGGAACCTGCTGGAAGCAGCGGCAGTTTATATCCCCGATCAAAGAACCAGACGGCAGCCTTATTGCATGCCGGAGAACGGCCCGGCTGTGCGTGAGAACGCACGGTGTGTTTGCCTTCCCCGGAAATGAAAGTGTCCGCTGCCGCCTGGTAAAAAAGGAGGCAGCTTTTTTATGTCTGAAATTTCGATCAATACCCTCAAGACCATGCTGGCGAATCTGGATGACGCCAAAAAATACCAGAGCCTGCGGGATGTGATGGAGACCCTGCCGGCTCCCGACCTGGCCGCCGTGTTCGAGGACCTGCCGGCCGAAAAGCTCCCGGTGCTGTTCCGTCTGTGCCCCAAGGATCTGGCGGCGGATGTATTCACCGAGCTGACCCCTGCCACCCAGCAGAAGCTGATCGACGGCCTGACCGATACCGAGCTGAAGGCCGTGGTGGACGAGCTGTGCGTGGACGATGCGACCGACCTTGTGGAGGAGATGCCGGCCAATGTGGTCAAGCGCATTCTGAGCCAGGCCGACCCCGCCACCCGCCGCATGATCAACGAACTGCTCCAGTACCCGGAGGACTCTGCCGGCGGCGTGATGACCACCGAGCTGATGGAGCTGCGCCCGGACATGACGGTGGCGCAGGCCATGGAGGCCATCCGCCAGAACGGCTTTGACAAGGAGACCATCAACAACTGCTATGTGACCGACGGCAGCCGCAAGCTGGTGGGCGTGGTGTCGCTGCGGGCGCTGGTGCTGGCCAAGGACACCGCAGAACCCATCCGGGACCTGATGGACACCAATGTGGTCAGTGTGACCACCACCACCGACCAGGAGGATGTTTCCCACCTGTTTGAAAAATACGGTTTTCTGGCCATTCCGGTGGTGGACGCCGAAAACCGGCTGGTGGGCATCGTGACCATTGACGATGCCATCAGCATCCTGCAGGACGAGGCCAGCGAGGATATCGCCAAGATGAACGCCATCGGCCCGTCCGACAAGCCCTACTTCAAGCAGAGCATGTGGGACCTGTACAAGAGCCGTGCGCCCTGGCTGCTGTTTTTGATGATCAGCGCCACCTTCTCCAGTCTGGTCATCCGGGGCTATGAGGACGCACTGGCCGCCGTGACCGTGCTGACGGCCTACATCCCCATGCTGACCGATGCCGGCGGCAACGCGGGCAGTCAGAGCACCTCCACCATCATCCGCGGCATGGCGGTGGGCGAGATCCAGCCCCACGACCTGCCCCGCATCCTGTGGAGGGAGAGCCGGGTGGCCCTGCTGTGCGGCGCAACGCTGGCGGTGTGCAACTTTGCAAAACTGCTGCTGTTCGACAAGGTGACCGCTCCGGTGGCACTGGTGGTGTGCCTGACCCTGATCTGCACCATCCTGCTGTCGCAGCTCATCGGCGGCATTCTGCCCGTGGCGGCAGAAAAACTGCATGTGGACCCGGCCGTGATGGCGTCGCCACTGATCACCACCATCGTGGATGCCACCACACTGCTGATCTACTTCAATGTTGCAAAGATCGTGCTGCATCTGTAAGCGCAGAGCAGAACGTTACGACCCCCGGAAGCTGTACGCTGCCGGGGGTCATGTTGTTTTCAAAAACAGAAAAAATGTCCTCTTTGCATGGATAATTGTTGCACAGCACAACTTATAAAGTCGTACTCTTTCGACAAAAACTTCCCAAAACGCATTATTTTGTTTCTGAGCTGTGGACATTCTGTGACGATTCGTGCTAAAATGAAACCTGTTCCTCTTCTGCCGCCGCAACCGGCAGAAGCAACAAAAGAACGGAGGTTTTTTCATGTTAGAAAATGTCTTTCATCTGAAGGAAAACCACACCGATGTAAAGACCGAGATCATGGCAGGCATCACCACCTTCATGACTATGGCCTACATCCTTGCGGTCAACCCCAACATCCTGTCGGCTTCCGGCATGGACTCGGAGGCTGTGCTGATCGCCACCGCACTGGCATCCTTTGTGGGCACGGCCCTGATGGCTCTGCTGGCCAACTACCCGTTTGCTCTGGCCCCCGGCATGGGCCTGAACGCCTATTTCTCCTACACGGTCGTGCTGACCATGGGCTACAGCTGGCAGCTGGCCCTGATGGCCGTGTTTGTGGAGGGCATCATCTTCATCGCGCTGTCCCTGACCAATGTGCGTGAGGGCATCTTCAACGCCATCCCCATGACCCTGAAGAGCGCGGTCAGCGTGGGCATCGGCCTGTTCGTGGCCTTTGTCGGCCTGCAGAACGCCAAGCTGATCGTGAACAGCGACTCTACGCTGGTCACCTACCAGCACTTCAAGGGCGAGACCTTCCACAGCGTGGGCGTGGGTGCCATCCTGGCCCTCATCGGCGTGGCCATCACCGCCATCCTGCTGGTGAAGCGTGTGAAGGGCGGCATCCTCTACGGCATCCTGATCACCTGGGTGCTGGGCATCCTCTGCGAGGTCACCGGCATCTATGTGCCCAATGCGGATGCGGGCATGTACAGCGTGATCCCCACCGCTTTTGTCAGCTTTGACTTCTCGGCCCTGGGCAAGACCTTTGGTCAGGTGTTCAAGACGGATTTCTCCGGCGTCGGCATCCTCAACTTCTTTGCCGTCATGTTCTCCTTCCTGTTCGTGGACCTGTTTGACACCCTGGGCACCCTGATCGGCGTGGCATCCAAGGCCGACATGCTGGACGAGGACGGCAAGCTGCCCCGCATCAAGGGTGCTCTGATGGCAGACTCCATCGCCACCTGCGCCGGTGCTGTGCTGGGCACTTCCACCACCACCACCTTTGTGGAGAGCGCTTCCGGCGTGACCGAGGGCGGCCGCACCGGCCTGACCAGCATGACCACCGGTGTGCTGTTCCTGCTGGCTACCATCTTCAGCCCGCTGTTCCTGACCATCCCCAGCTTTGCAACGGCTCCGGCTCTGATCATCGTGGGCTTCTACATGATGGGCTCCGCAGTCAAGATCGACTTCAACGACCCCAGCGAGGGCATCCCCGCCTTCCTGACCATCCTGGCCATGCCCACTGCATACAGCATCTCTGAGGGCATTGCCATTGGTGTGATCTCCTGGACCATCATCAATGTGGTCACCGGCAAGGCCAAGGAAAAGAAGATCAGCCCGCTGATGTATGTGCTGACCGTGCTGTTCATCCTGAAGTACATCTGCCTGTAAGGTTCCATACAAACACAAAGCAAAAAGCTGCTGCCTTCCCGCAAAGGGAGGGCAGCAGCTTTTTTGTCTGTGGAGCTTATTGGTGCCGACGGGGGCGGATGTGCACCTCGGGAATGGCCACGTTGTCGTAATGGATGGGGTCCTCGGCGTGAGGATGCTCCCCGGTGGCATGAGAGGTGTCTTCTGCGGGGTGGTGTACCTTTCCGGTATGGACCTCCGGCAGAGCCACCGTTTCCTCCGAATGAGACTTGTCCGGCTTGCTCCAGATCTTTTGTTGGAACCACATCTTCAGGTGGTGTTTCAGCGACATGATGATGCTCCTTTCCCGGTGTGCGGGGCACACCGAAAGTTCAAGACAGGATCAGATAAAGTTGATGAATACCGTAATGACAAGGCTGTTGATGAAATCCGCGAACAGACTGCCCACCAGCGGGATGAGCAGATAGGCCTTGACGGAAGGGGAATACTTGTCGCACACGGCCTGCATGTTGGCCATGGCGTTGGGGGTGGCACCCATGCCGAAGCCGCAGGTGCCGGAAACGATGACGGCCGCGTCGTAGTCGCGGCCCATGACGTTGTACACGATCGCAAAAGAATACAGGATCATGAACAGGGTCTGACCGGCCAGCAGCACCACCAGCGGCAGAGCCAGCTCGGCCAGCTGCCAGATCTTCAGGGTGATCATGGCCATGCCAAGGAAGAGCGACAGGCAGATGCCGCCGATGTCGTTGATCTCGCCCATATATACCGTGAACTTGCCGCCGTATTCGCCCAGATTGCGGATGCAGGCGGCGGCGATCATGGCACCGATGTAGATGGGAAAGGTCATGCCGGTCAGGCTGAGCAGCTTGCTCAGCACCGTGCCGATGCCCATGGCGATGATCAGCTGGAAGCTGGCGGCGGGGTACATGCTGCTGTGACGCTCGTGCTTGATCTCTTCTTCCACCAGCAGGCTGTCGTCCTCGGGCAC
>ULWU01005077.1_pt1 | contig 16217 bp, 24 predicted proteins | sample 1960661 | NCBI WGS metagenome assembly ULWU01 (sample SAMEA4835821, study PRJEB28245) | human gut metagenome | biome: gut microbiome; material: fecal sample | place: Denmark | collected 2008
CCTTCTTGTCGAGAAGTTCCTCGTACTGGCCGAGCATTTCAGTGAGTTTCATGGTTGGTTCCTCCTACTTTCTATTTTGAGTCCGCACTCTGTGCAGGCTGCTTGCATTTTCTTCTGCCGGAGCTCCTGTCTTGACATTGGTCTCCAGCATTCCTGTCCGCAGATCGGACATTTTACCAGGCTCCATTCCGGATGCCCTTTTGGGATGTTTTTCTTCATCGGCATCAGCAGGATGCCTCCGGTTTCGTTTTGGCCTCGCGGCCAGATCTTAACTTCTGCCATTGCTTTTCTCCCTTCCGTAGAGTTTGTATTTGATACTTGATTCTGACCGGTTCATCTTCTCTGCGATCTCTCTGATTGTGAATCCCTGCTTCCGGAGCATCTTCATCTGGCTTACTTCGGTCTGCGTCCAGTTGTATTTGTGTGATATGTCATTCTTTCTTTTTTCTTTAAACCAGGGGTACTGCATGAACAGTGTGTCATCGGTTACTCTGGCCGCATTCCAATCTTCCGGATGTTCTTTCATGTATCTGATGATGTCCTGCTGCCGGTACATCACGTATGGCTTCTTCCGGACACTTTTCAGTCCTTTGCGCTCCCAGTATTGGATCGTCCGGTTCTCAACTCCCAGGATCCGCGAGAGGGTGTTCCTGGTCAGCATGTCCGTGTTCGCCATGAATCCTCCGATACCGGTCCGCTGCCTTTTAAGAAAGACCGCATTTTCCGACCGGTTCAGCTTCCTGGCTACCGTGGCGAGCGGATATGTTTCTGTTAATTCTTCGAGCTGGATCAGTTCCTCCTGGCTCCATGCCCTTCCGCCCATCTAGGCACCTCCTTAGCTTCCGTCAAAGTTCGGAATGAATCTCTCATCCAGTTTCTTTCCGCACTTTGTGCAGACTTTATATTGCGTCTCGCCGCTCAGGTTGAAGTACGGCTCTTGTCTTCTGAACCACTCGCCATGGTGTCTGCAGAATAGCTGCGCGATCCACGGCTTTGGATTATTTACTCTGCTTTCCTGTTCCATTGTCTTTCCTCCTTCTCCTGAATGCTGTAGGTTTTCGATGCATCGGCAGGCCGTGCATCTTGCGCCAGTTATTGGTCAGGTGACTCAATGGCTCCGGCTTCTTCGCGATAACTTTTAGAATTGCCGATGCCATTTCATCCGAGCTGCATCCGGCCGCAGCAGCCATCGCTTGCGCTATCGGTATTCCGGCCAGATAAAACTCAAATGTGAACGGTGGTGCTGCGTTGATCTCCTGTGGCAGATCCGGTTCCGGAGGCTCTGGCTCGAAACGCTTTTCGTATTCCTTTATTTGCTCCGCCTTGGCATCCAGCGCCGCAGCTATGCTGGACGCTACCTTCTCGTCCGCAGCCCTTGCTGATCTGAATGCCTGAGCTATCTTGCGGCCGATTTCTTTTAATAGCATGACTGAGCTCCTTTCGTGAAGCGATTGTTCGGCTCATATTTCAGCTCTATGGATCTCACTTCTCCATCATCGTCTGTGTGAACCTTCATGTCCGTGAGGTTCAGTCCCTCTACGACGTCTTTCAGTGGCTTTGTGTATACGTCATTCAGTTTCATCTCTATACCTCCTATTCAAAATAAGCGCGCCAGTCATCCACGACCGTCTTGGCCATGTCTTCTTTTCTGGCCAGCGCCTTACCGATCATCTCATCCACGGTTCCCTCGGTCTCTAGGTCGATGTATGTGCAGGTGTTTCTCTGGCCGATTCGGTGGATCCTGGAGAGGCTCTGTTCGTATGTGGCGTAGTTGAAGTTCTTTGAATAGTAGACGCATGTATCTGCAGCTGTCAGGGTAACTCCGACGCCGAGGGTGTCGATCTGGCCGACGATGATCACGGTGTCCGGATCTTCCTGAAACTGTTTGATGATCGGTCCGCGGTCTTCTTTCTTAATTGCTCCATAGATGGCCACCTGCTTCTTTCCTGTCTTCTGGAAGGTCTTATCTATCATTTTCATGATGGCGGTTACTTCCGGAATAAACCTTGCGAAGATCACCAACTTCTTTCCTGCGCCTAGTACGTAGTCCTCGATGATATCCTGGAGCGCATCCAGCTTCGCTGTGTTGACGAGCTCCGGCTTGTCGCTGTCGTCTGTGACCAGGAATCCTCCGGCCAGCTGCTGCAGTCTCAGGAGCCTTGTCAGTACGGTTGTGGCCGTGATCTTGTCTCCGTTAGATAACTCTGCATAGCTGCTTCGCTTGATCTGGTTATATAGATCTTTTTCTTTTTTGCCGAGCTGGACCTTCCTCTTGATGAACGTCTGCTCCGGTAGGTCGATTGCTTCTTCCTTCGTGATTCTGAATGCGATCGAGTGCTCTTTTCGGATCAGACCGTCCAGATCCTTGTATCCGACGATCTGCTTTCGGTTGAAGCCTCCCATGATCGCGTACCGGTTTCTGAATTGATAGAAGTTCCGGCCGAAGATCGAAGCGTCCAGGAACCGGTACTGGCTCCAGATGTCGATTGCATCATTCTGTACCGGTGTTCCGGAGAGAATGAGTTTGTACCTCGCCTGGTCTCCTAGCTTATGTATTGCTTTGCTCTGTTCTGCGTCGTGTGTCTTGATTCGCTGGCTCTCATCGCATATGATCAGGTCAGCGTCGTATTCCTGGAGCTTTTCGAATAGCCCATCTCTCCAGGTTGATTCGTAGTTGATCACGGCGACCTTGAGCGCTTTGAACGGGAACGCCTGCAGGTCTTCAATCATTCGGATCCTTTGTTGCTTCGTTCCCAGGAGCGCCTTGCAGGTCACTTTAAAGTCTGCGACCTCTGCGATCTCTTTTGGCCAGACCGACACGACGGACGTTGGTGCGATTACCAGGACTCTCTGGATCGCGCCTTTTTCATATGCGGCTCCTGCGATGGCGATCGCAGTTCTGGTCTTGCCGCATCCCATTTCAAATAAAAGACCGAAGCCCTTATTTGTGTTGGCTGCCATTTACTTTCCTCCTTCACTTGTTTGCTACCGGCTCCAGCTCCTGGAACTCGGCTCCATCCATCAGCTCTCTATCTTTCAGGATGTCTTTTCCGCTTATGCTTCTGATTCCCTGGTATTCGTAGTCTTCATTCTGCCCGCGGTTATATCGTTTGTTATATTCCGGATTCTGCAGCCGCTCGTATTTTCCGCGCGTGGCCAGCGCTGTCCGGTTCAGCTTCTCTGCGATCAGTGTGAAATCGTAGCCTTCGTCTACCATGCGGCACAAGGTTTCCACCTCGTCCTCCGTCCATTTTCGGGGGGGCACCGCACGGGCTTCTTATTGATTCCAAGGTCTAGGATCCTGCGCTTGATGGCTCCTTCTGAATGCCTCAGCTCTGCTGCCAGGTCGCTGTATGTATATGTCCCTTTGCTGAGCAGGTACCGGAGCTTGTCGTCTTCCGTCTTCGTCCATGCTGCGTTGTGCTGGCCGTGAAGCTGCAGCTTTTTATAATCCGCCTTGCGCTTCACATCCACCCAGTCAGGTTCTGCTCCGAGACCGTATTTCTCGAACCGGGAGAAGTCCAGGATGCTCTTGTTATCCTCGGCCCATTTCCAGAATGCATCGATGTCGATCACCCTGAACCGGTTCTTCTTCACTACGTGCCATTTGACCGGCAGTCCGTACCGGATCAGCCTGTCGCTGGTGTAGCCGAGCATGTTCTTTCCGTAGATTGCAAGCATGAGCTGGTTCAGGGATATCCTTGTGTCTCCGGCCAGGTGCGCGCCGCATCCGAGCCGCTGCGCTCTGACGATGATTGCATTCTCCGATCGACCGAGAGCCTTGGACAGTCCTTTGATGGAGACCGTGCCCCATTTATCCTGCAGGTAGGCTTCCTCTTTCTCGGTCCACTGCTTCTTTTTCCTGGGTGCATCAACGAGTTTTCTCATAGTCCAGGCACCTCGATTCTTTGAACGCGCGCGCCATCATCTGAGCTGTTTCGCCTTCGTAATTGCCGCACATTCCTTCGTTATCAATATCCGCATAGACTCTCCTGAAGAAGTCATCAAATCTATTGTTTACGTAGTCTTTTGCGAATTCCTTTGGAATCTCTAACTGTATGATCATCGTCTCCTGCCTCCCTTCGTGCTCATATGTGGGTAGTCGCGGTCTGTGTACGCTTCTCTGTCCCAGGAGAGCTTCTTTCCGCACCAGTGACAGTGCGTGTGGCCGACCTGTGTTCTCTTGCCGCAAAGCGGGCAGGTATAAAGCCCTGCTGCACGTCTGACCGCCATTGCTGGCTGTTCGTACTTCTGACTCATCTCTGATGCCTGAGCTGTTGCTTTGCTGTAGTCTGCGACGATGTCCGCTGCTTCTGTCAGCGCATCCAGGTCGTCGTTCCATGACTCTCCACCATATTCGTTCCTGGCGATCTCTTTGATTTTGCTCTTGGTGATCTCCAGCTGTTCGATGATTTCATCGTATGTCATAGTTGCCTCCTATTCTGATTTCAGTACCTCTTTGGGATCTGCGAGACCGAACGTCAGGAGCGCCATGTTGGCTGCTCTCACCTGGTGTTCGTAAAGGCTGCCCTGCACCGGGTATTTGACCAGGGCCTCCGGTTCCTTCTCGACTCGCATCTTATCTACGGCTCGCTGTGTTTCATCCAATCGCTGCCTGTAGCTTTCTATGGCCGGTGGCAGTCTCACGATTTTGGAGAGTTTGTCCAGCAGTTCCTTGCTGCAGTCTCCGATCATCATGTTTTTGCGCCGGTCGTACTTCATTGAGTTCCAGGACTTTATGATTTCCATCTGTGTATTGTCCACCTCGATCAGCATGATCTTTCCGTCCTTCATTGCCATTTTCAATCTTCGTTACCTCTTTTCTGCTTCCGATCTGAGCCAGGCACGCACTTGTGAAGCGCTGCTGGTACCCATCCGTCAGCTTGACTTCCATTCTGATTCCCATTGTCCTCACTCTTTCTCTGTGTAGAAGGTGTGCGCTCCGTGTGTGAATAACTTCTGCAGGTTCCTGCTATGCCAGGTGCTTTCGTCGCTGGCCTTTTCAAAGTAGAGGGCTCCTTGGCTTTTATCCCAGTGCTCTACTGTGATCAGCTCCATTGCCTTCATGCAGTCGGCATCCGGCTCCACCTTGTCATATCTGCCATTGCTCACCGGTGTAAATGCTCCGTCCTGCATGATCACTTCTTCGATCGTGTCCGGGAATCTTGCATCCCATACCCGGTTCAGAACTACCAGCATGACCAGCGCCTTGCCTTCGGTGTCCTCTGATTCAGCTTCGGCCATTGCGATCTTCTCTAGCAGGTAGGCGTCGCTTGCATCAAAGTCCATGCTATGTATCAGCCCTGTCCGCGTTTGCTCCTGGTAGAGCTTCCATTCTGCTTCCTGGTCTTTCTGGTACTGTTCCTGGTAGTCTCTGATCATCTGAGCTTCCTTCTCTGCTTCCTCACGCTCCCGCTGATGGTATGCATCTCTTTCTCGGCTCATCTGTTCGTATTCTTCCAGGGTGTACCATTGACCGTTCTCTGCTTGGAATCGGTAGGGCTCATAGTCGTCTGGATCCGGGAGTGGAGCTGTTATGCACCAGGCTCCCATGCCTGCGATAAGTACTCCGATGCAGATTCCTGGCACTGCCTTATTCAATCTTCGGATGATTCGTTTCCGGCGTCTTCCTCTCTTTATTGTTTTATCGATCTTAGCTCTCATTGCTTTCCGGTGTTCATCCTCTGTCTGATACCTCTGCATCTTACTCACTTCCTTCTTATAAATTCTTTAATTTAGTAGTTGACTTCCGGAGCTGTTTATATTGCTCTCTAGGCTTGGCTGGGCCCGGCAGTCTGTGACAGGTTCTCCATAGGGTTGAAGAAGAACCTGTCCGCTGTTTGCTCCCTGAGTATTGTGTGGGGTAGCCGTATAGCTGTTGCCTGCAGTGCGGTCTGTTTCATCGCCGCCATCCGGGTGTATTACGCACCCACCAGTCCATGCTCCGGATGTTCTCTCTCCTGGTGTTCTCATCTGCCTCCTAGCCGCCATTGTTTTACTTGGGCTCACGCTATCTCTCCCAATTACGACGGTTGGCCGCAGGCTCCGGTTATCCGCCGAGCGGATTTATTGCATCGGCTCCGCCAGACCAGACAGTTTTTATTGAGGTGTCATGCTTCCTCTTGCTTCTTATTCAGTTGTGTGTTTATGCCAGCGCTGCTGCTTTGGCTGCTGTATCGTCAATGGCTTTCTGTGCTTCCATTCCGGCCATGAATGAGTTTGTCATCATTATGACGAGGGTTCTCTTTTCCTCCGGAACGTTCGCGAGGGCTGCTGCCATCTTCTCAGCGTCGCTGAGCTGCTCGGCTGTGTATCTCTTAGCTTTTGCCATGGTGTTTCCTCCTTCCGTTTGGTGCTCTATTTTGTGCTTCTGTTGCTATTATATGCAACATAGACACTTTTGTCAATGCTTTTTCTGTGCTTTTGTTGCAATTTGTGTTTTTGTTGCTTGACTTATTGCTCTTGGAGCTTTATAATGAATCGTGAAAGGTGGTGAAATCGTGAAAGACCGAATAAGAAAAATTCGCCGCGATCTGGATTTGACTCAGCAAGAGTTCGCTGATCGTATCGGCGTCAAACGCGGCGCTATTGCAAACTATGAAATTGGCAGGAATGTGCCGACTGACTCCGTGGTCTCTCTTATCTGTAGGGAGTTCGGTGTGAATGAAGAATGGCTCCGTGATGGAACCGGCGAGACGTTCGCTCCGGATGCAAGCGATGAATTGGAGGCTCTGGTTAAAAGGTACGATCTTTCCAATGCCGACCAGGTTCTGATTGAAAAATACATAAACCTGAAGGCTGGCTCGCGTGAGACGATTATCGACTTCATTACTGATGTCGTGGCTGCTCTTGAAGACCTGGATCCGAATGCGAAGGCTTTTCCTTCGGGTTCTGCTTCGGAGTTGGATATCGATGCGGAAGTGGAGGCATACCGGCAGCAGCTTGAGCTCCAGAAAAAAGCGGCGGCAGGATCATCTCTCTCGAATGGTGGAAACGGAGGAGCAAATAAAAAGGAGGCGTAGCCGTGGGATTTTTTGATAGAATTGTTCCGCGGCGGTCCGTATCCGTACTGCCCGACGATCGCATTCTTCGGTATAAGATTACCGGAATAAACCCAGGGACCAGGAGAAAAAACACCAGGCGTGTTCTCTGCGGTTCCTGGGAGGCGATCTCTGACGTGGAGGCACGTACTGGTCTGCTCCCTCCGTTTACTTGTGAGTTGGAAATGCCAGAAGTTACGGAGGCTCAGCTTGAGCTTATGGGAAAATTAAACGTTCCTATGCTTGATGGAATATATCGCGCTGATGCGTCTGCTTTGATTCAGCATGCGCTGGATGAGGTGCCTTTGTTTCCGGATCGAGGTCTGCCGCGGCCAATACTTCAATTTTTAATTGACCACAAATTGCTTTTGTCTTCCTGGTTATCTGTTTCAGATCTGGAGGATGAATTCGTGGAGACTCTCCCCGGATTGCGTGCGTTAATTAAGAAATGTAAATAAAAAATCGCCCAGTGCTGCGAACACCAGGCGACCTGTTCTTCCTTGCGGAAGCTGTAAACTCTACGAATAAATTTTACAGCGTTTCCGATAAATCCGCAAGGGTTTATTTTTTATACTCTTTTTTTGGAGGTGGGGCGATGAGGTTCTTTTCCTACGGACGAAAATCCGTATTTTCTGATAAATCAGATTCAATCGATAATCAGTTCCGGATGAACCGGGAATACTGCGAGTCGAAGTTTTCCGGCCAGGTGGATTCCTGGCAGCAGTTCTCTGATGAAGACTTCACTGGTGCGAATACGTCCCGGCCGGATCTGCAGCGTATGCTGTCTTTTATAAAAGGTGGTTTCTGCGATGTCCTGGTAGTCTATCAGCTGGATCGTCTTTCCAGGGATGTCCGGGACTTTGCGAACATTTACGCGCTCCTGGAGGAGCATGGCGTGATGTTTATTTCTATAAAGGAAAATATCGACACCACGACGCCGATCGGGCGCGCCATGATGTATGTCACGGTGGTCTTCGCTCAGATGGAGCGTGAAACCATCGCGGCCCGTGTTACGGATAATATGCTGGGCCTTGCTAAAAAGGGATACTGGACCGGCGGCAATCCTCCGGTTGGTTACGTCAGGAAGCATATTGTTGTGAATGGGAAGAAGCACTGCTCCATCGAGGTGGATCCGGACGGGGCTCGCTATGTGACGCAGATTTTCGATACCTTCCTGGCTTATAACTGCAGCCTGCAGGGGATGGAGACGCGATTCAAAAATCAGGGCATCCGGACGCAGAGCGGGAAGTTCTTCTCGACCACGCAGCTGCATAAAATGCTAACCATGCCGTATTGTGTCGAGGCGACTCCGGAAGTGTACGACTTCTATGCCGCGAAGGGCTGCATCATGGATCCTGGCTCCCCGCGTGAAATGTGGGACGGATCCGTCGGTGTGATCATCTATGGCCGGTCGACCGAGAAAAACAAAAAGCACCAGGCGCAGCCGCCGGAGAAGTGGACCGTGTGCCTTGGAAAGCACAAGCCCTTCATGCCTGCAGAAAAATGGCTCGCGGTGCAGTCCCGGTTTACTCAGAATAAATGCATCAAGGATGCAAAGTGGCCAGTGCCTCTCCTGAAGGGCGTGCTCCGGTGCAAGTGCGGAAACCTGATGCAGGTCTCCAGAAAGAAAAAGGTCGACGGTACCTGTTCTTCCTGGTACTACTGCAGGAAGCGAATGAGGCAGGGTGTGGACGCTTGTGACATGGGGCAGATCAAATGCGATCTGCTGGATGAGGAAGTCCTGGAACTATTCCGTGGCATCACTGCGGATCCTGCCTTGATTCAGAAATTCGTCAAAGCGGAAGCTCCGGCCGATGTTCCTGATCTGAAGGCTGCGCAGGCTCGCGTGTCTGCCTGTGAGCGTAAGATCGGCCGCCTGGCTGCATCGTTAGCTCTGGCCGAGGATTCCGCTGCATCAAAGTATATCATCGCGGAAATGGAACGCCTGGACGTTGAGCTGGGGGCTCTGAAGCGTGAAGCCTCGCTGGCTGAGATGGAAAGCCACCGGGCTGCTGTCAGCGCGAAGGATGCCAAGGCCACGGCTGCGGAAATCGCGAAGCTGATTCATGGCCTGGATGGCTTCGACGACAAAGAAAAAAACGCGATCGCTCGCGCTGTGATTCAGGAGTGTACTTGGGACGGGGAGCGGCTTTTTATTACGCTCTAAACCTCACTATTTCATAATGGTGGGGTTCCTGACGCATTCGCAGGCAGGACTTAATCAGGTCTCTTATTGTTATTGCATTATTGCCTTCCATATTGGCATTGCGCGTCTCAAGGCGTATCAGATTGCGTGGTTTTCCGTCCACATCATGTATCTGAAGTTCTGCCGAATCTTCAATCGTAATGATTCTCTCATCTGCAGGTATATAATTGGACAGTGCATTAAGGAAGGTTGTCTTACCGGAACCCGTTCCGCCACTTACAAATATGTTATATCTTGCCTTTACCGCACACTCCATGAAGCATGACACCTCCTTCGTTATTGAGCCCAGCTCTATAAGCCGTTCTATGGTTATCGGTGTATCGTAGAACTTTCTTATAGTTATTGCAGGCCCTTCAATCGCAATCGGATCAAGTACTATGTTGACACGGGAACCGTCTGCAAGTCTTGTATCAAGAATCGGCTCCGTTTCATTAACAGTTCTGTTAGACCACGCGGCAATTCTCTGCGCTACGTCCTCGAGATCCTGCTGCGACTCAAAGCATCTGCCGCTGAGGCTTATACGGCCCTGTCTCTCAATAAAAATCCGTCCCTGCCCGTTGACCATAATCTCGGTTATCGTGTCATCATCAAGCAGATCCTGCAGTACGCCGAATCTTCTCATTGAATTAAATACATTTCTGCGTATATCAAGCCTTGAATTAACCGGGAGCGGAATCTGTGATGCAACATATCCCATTGTGTTGTCAATCAGACTTAGCAGCTCTTCGTCCGTCATGTCCTCCCCAAGGTTCATCTCTTCCCTGACGCGGTTCTTCAGCATATCCTGTGCTTTTGACTGCAAATTATTATCCAATGATATCTTTGTCACTGCCAGCTTTTAACTACCTCCCTTGCATGTCTTCCAAGCGTGCCATACTCTGCTGCATCAAGATATCCCTTATCAAGCACCATACCATTATCCTTCGGCAGCAGCATTTTCTCTATAATTCCGCATATATGCTCTCTTCCCATTGACAGCATATAAGTCTCAAAATCATTTAACTTCTGCATTGAGATGTAGTCCTCGCGCACAGGCATTATCGCTCTTGTACATACCTCAAGCACACGCCACGGCTCACTTACAAGTGTTCCTATGTCCAGAATTATCGTGTCATACAGCCCGCTTGAAGCTATATCTGTTATAAAATCCTGCCACTCCTCCGCCGTCTGGCATGTAATGTCATCAGCGCATCTTATTGGCGGAATATAATATACGTCGCCTGTCCTGCCGACAATCTTCTCAAGTGCATTGGCAAATGCTGCCCTGTTAGTCCTGTATGTATAGAGTGCATCCGACATATTTCCCTCACCACAGTCAGGAAGAAGTTCCGACAGTCCTGAGAATTCCTCCATATTCACGTATAGCACACGCTCCTGCGATTTGGCGCATGCAGAAGCAAGTGCCAGTGCAAATGATGTCTTGCCTGCATAATGTATTGGTGAATATATTCCGATAACCTTTCTGTCATCAGCGTATGTATATATTCTTGAGACTTCATCTCCGACAATTGAATATATCAGCGAGTCCGCCTGCTGATACTTATAGACCTCTGAGACCTTTTCATTACTGTATGTCCCTGCTGTGCCTGAATCCTCCCGCAATACAACAACCCTGTTTACTCTGTGTGTGTCCGTAATCTGCTCCATTGCCTCTTCCCCAACCACAAGCAGAGGCAGCTGCCTGTCTGCCATATATTCACCGAGTGCAGATTCCTCCGTGAACATAATTGTCCTGTAATTAACACCTTTACGTGAATTCATGGCATTCATAAGTCTTCTTGCGTACTGTTCATCATAATCAAAAACCGCACATACTTTTTCCATTATTCTCTCCCCCTCATGTCATTTTCCCTTAAAATTCTCACCATATAATCTGTGTACTTAATATGCTCATAATCAGTGCCGCTAATATTGCATACGAAAAATGTATTCTGTGCATACCGCATCCCCTCCTTCTTATAAGAACCGGAATTCCGTACAACGCCGATATCACCAGTGCCACAGCGAATATCACACATGCCCTCTTAACGCCCGTAACCGATGCCATAACGCACATAAGCTTGATATCCCCCGCACCAACCGCATGCACGAGATATACTGGAATCAGAATAATCAGCATTACAATCATCCTTGCCGGAATATCAGCAATCATGCCCGGACTGCATGTATTCATCCACACTGCTTCTGTAATTATTCCGCCCGCGATTGAAAAAGCCGCATACAGCATAAGTCTGTTAGGAATCTTATAAGAAATATAATCGCAGGCTGCCGCCGCCAAAGTAACAGCTGTCACCGCTGCCATACCAAAAATCTGCAGACAGACCTCCTTTCCGTGGCTTAGCGTTGCTGCGCGCTGCCACTGTCTGATAAAACATATTTGGAATTATCTGATAATAAACTGTATAGATTCTTATAGCCGTGACTATAATTAAGATGATGGTAAAAATTACTTATAACGAAACCTTTAAGAAATCTTAATGAAAGCAGGTCTTATGTTCAGAAAAGAAAAAACAAAACAAAAACCGCTTACCTACGAAGAAAAATATCTTCTTGAGGAAATTGCCATGACAAAAAATGCTATCGAAACAGCATATTCCAACTTTGAAAATGCTGTTGAACCTGACCTGATAGACTGCTATATCTATCAGCTCAATTCAGAACAAAAAAGATACAAGTACTTAATCGAACGTGCCAAAGCAGTCCAGTACCGTAATGAACAGCTCTGCAGGAATTGACTGCTGTGCTGTGATTAACAATTTATCATCGCCGCAGGCAAAAGTCAACAGAAAAACCCGCTTAATTACGCACAAAAAAGCCGTTAAAAGATTGTTATACATTAACAAACTTTCAACAGCTTTTTTATTTTACAGAATATATTTTTCGCAAGTGTAATAAATATTGTTATACATTTACAATATTTTATAAATGTGCTGTGCAATATGACTACCGCTCGTCCATCATTGCTTCAAGATATCCCCTGTCCCACAGCATAATCTTAAGTTTCTTTGCAACATTGACTGCAGGCGTCGTAAAATACTGGTTTGTCATGACAACACCGACCATGCAGTCATAATAATCACGTCCCGCATATATCTCCTGAACTGCCTTGATACCTACAGGCTCTGTATAGCATTTGCATTGGAACGCATATGATACTCCGTCCTTCTCGGCAAGTATGTCAACACCGTAGTCATGGCTTGCCTTCGTAACCTCTACATCGGTGAATCCGCTTTTTTCAAGAAGATCAGCACAGTACAGCTCAAACTCACCGCCATCCATGTCGTCCCATTCCCCGCACCGGAGGTGTCTTCTTATCAGTAATAAAACAACGGCTATGGCAACTGCTACCGCTACAGCCGCTAATGTATAATTTAACAAAATATTTTCCATCCTTATATTCATTGACAATATCAGCTTACTATTTTAGTATAAGAATGTAAGTTCGTAAAGACCAAATCGAAAGAAGTGAAAATATGAATACACAGAATATTAATCAGGAAAATCTTTCACGCCAGCCTAAGCCGCAGCGTCAGAAGAAGGCTAAGCGTCAGAAGGCAAGTCCGTACAGATACCTTCTTATACTCGCAGTTGTTACAATTATCGCTGTCGTAAGTATAATTGCCGCTGTATCTGCTAACATAAAATACCGCAGACAGCAGGAGGCTTATGTTGAAGCCGGCATATCCAATCCGGCATATTCCATGGATGTAGCCAATAAGATGGCTCAGGCTGCTGAGGCACAGGGCCGTCAGGCTGTTCTTGACAACATGCGCGAGAATTTTTCTAACGGCACATCAACAATATCATATCTCAAGAAGACATTTACTGATAAGATTGTATTTGCTGATGACGGCAGATACGTCTTTGTTGATATCAATAAGTCGCTTCCTATGCACAACCTCAATCTGTCCGCATTCTCCAAGGATGACAGAGGCTTCATGAACTACAGCGATGCTGCAATCCAGACACACCGCGGAATTGACGTATCGAAGTATCAGGGTGACATTGACTGGAGCCAGGTGAAGACAGACGGCATTGAATACGCTTTCTTACGTGTCGGCTACCGCTCTTACGGAACTGGTATCATCAAGGAAGATGAAGCCTTCAAGACTAATGCGGCAGGTGCCATACAGAATGGTCTTAACGTCGGTGCATATTTCTTCTCACAGGCAATAACTACTGCTGAAGCTGAAGAGGAGGCTGATTTTGTAATTAACACGCTCAAGCCGTTTAAGATTAATTATCCGGTTGTGATTGATGTTGAAGAGATTGTAAATGACTCCTACCGTCAGGAAAATCTGTCACAGGGTGAGCTTACCGATGCAGTTATCGCATTCTGTGAACGTATCAAAGCAGCCGGCTACACGCCTATGATATATGCCAACATCAAGGGATTTGCGTCTCTTGTCGATATAAGCAGACTTACCGCATATGACAAGTGGTACGCAGATTACAACCAGACGCCATATATACCTTATGACATAAGCATCTGGCAGTACAGTGAGAGCGGTAAGGTTAACGGAATCAGCACAAATGTTGATCTTAATATCAGTTTTAAGACATGGTAATTCTGATGCCTCAACACAGCTTCCGCTTTCTGTAAGCATTACTGCTAAGTAAATGTTCTGTATTCAATATTATATGATATTTTTGTGTGAGACGGCTGATGCCGTCTCATTTTTACTTGTTTATATTACGCTCCGCGTATTTCACCTGAACATTGCATAATACCCGCTTACGCAGCAGTATATTATCAACAACGTACTTACAAATCCGCATACTGAGGCTATTACTATCAGCTTCATGACAGAGCTGTACGGCACTACCTTATTACGATTTTTCTTGCCTACAAACAATTTGCATGGCACACCTTTTTTCGGCTTCCATATAGCCTCTGTGTATATGCTGTACTTCTGCCCGTCTATCTCATATTCATACGTTGCCGGATAATATTTCTGCCCTTCATAGCCGCCACGCCTGCTTGTAAATTCTACACATACTGCCTCCACTACATCATATCTTGCATAATGCCAGATTAATTCCACAGCTATTAAAATAATAAAAAATGCTAAATAATATGGTAGATCTAACATTGGTTTGTTACCATCCCTTCATATTAAATATTTTTCTTATGTGTAAAGATAGCTGTTCACAGGATACGCTGTGGACAGCCATCTTACTTACTTCTTATGCTTAAATATTCTTTGCAGTAACCCTTCTCTCTTTTTGCTCTGCTCGAATTTCTCCTTCATTCTGGCATCAATTTCTTTTTCGTCCTCTTCGTGAAATTCAATGCCTGATTTCTTATACATTTTTTTGTCCACATTCAGCCCCATGGCATCCATGCTTCCGTCTGAGCTGTCGTACTGTCCATACATGGCAGGTCACCTCCTTCTATTATCTCTACAGTTGTGTTTGTTTCAGCCGCCTAAACCTCCTGCGTCAATGTTACAATACAGAAATCATATGCAGTGTACCAATATAATTGGTTGTAAATGCAATTTAATTATACAATTACTTTTAACCGGATAACTTTTTAATGTATCACATCAGGCATTTGCAAATGCATCCAGACCTGAAACTATTATTCCATCCTCATAAGTTGATATATCATCAGCGACTATATGCGCCGGAAGCTTCATTTTCTCAAGCAGCTGATCCACACGATTATTCAAATTGCTGTAGCTATTGTTTTCATTGAAGTTTCCTGACTTTATCAAATCATATATTTTCCCAAAAATATAGTATTTTTCGTTTACATCTGTCCAGCGATAGTAATACTGATTACCTATATCCACTCTCTGATAAGGAATATTTAACAATTCCATGCTCAGTATAAATGTCTGATAATACTTAAAACATTCTTTATCAATATTAATTGTAAATTCCATACCGCCATCTTCTTCAGGATCAACATCATGAATATGCCATACATCATCCACCTTGTCATATTTAGAAAAACATGAACCTATTACATGCTTTTGAATTCCAGTATAATTATATTTTATTCCCGTTGAAATAACAGTTACAGATTTAACATTACGCAACTGATTTTTTGCGTGGTCAACTGTATCCGATGATATTCTGTTACTTATAGTCCCCTTGCTTTCAAACAAATACGCGTTGCCTTTATTATCAAGTCCAAACCAGTCAGGCGCCATTTCGCCACGTTTTAACCTCGTATTAAGCCTGCTGTCTGTAAAATGATATAATCTTGAAATTTTATACTCATTATTAGCTATAATTCTCGCTGCCAGCATCCCCATTGCAAAAGAAATCGCAATCTTATATGACGTTTCGGCATTTGCATAATCCTCCGAAATTGAAAAATATCCATTTTTCTTTTTTATTGCCATTTTGCAGATCGATGAGTAAAATCCTTTTGTATCATATGACATTTTACGCCCATTATACTTTCCGTTCAGTATGGCATATTTAGGAATGTTATATCTGGAAATTTTTAACTGATGTTTCTTTACTTTAGAATGACTGCCTGAATAGGCGCTTGTACTTGTAAAATATTCATATATTAATTTATTCATATGTTTATCACCTTTTCTTACAGTATATTTCACTGTCCAATTCTATAACTTTTATTAAATAGTTTTTATATCACCTGCTGTACCCAAGAATAGCATTAATTCTGGCAAGCACATCATCCTCTTTAATCTTATAATCATTCCATTTGCCATTAGCATTTACAGATACCCAGCCACCGCCTATCTGCCACCGCGAATAGCTGCCATCCGTATACACAATATTAACAAATTGTTCCGGTGCCGCTCCTATGATTCCTTTTCTGGAAAAAGGAGTTCCTTTGAGTCCGTTAAGTAATGCAGCCACTTCATCGCACCCTTGTCCTGATATTTTGACTGATTCGCTACTATACGGCACTATGTACGCCACTTCGTTATCATATATTCCCAACCTCTTTGCAATATTAAACGGAACAAATTTATAAACTGCTCCAC